>Ga0334900_1000157_pt1 | contig 113255 bp, 81 predicted proteins | sample GraSluR3_MG_2_FD_207231 | JGI IMG/M metagenome (GOLD analysis project Ga0334900, IMG submission 207231) | Sludge microbial communities from methane-producing bioreactor in Wageningen University, Netherlands - Granular Sludge_31_08-R3 | ecosystem: Engineered > Bioreactor > Anaerobic >... | reverse complement strand
CGAGGCCCAGGATATCCTGCAGGAAAGTTTCATCAAGGTTTTTGAGAAACTGTCCTCATTCAGCGGGAAAGGAAGCCTGGAGGGATGGATCAAGCGGATTGTCATCAACACCGCCATCGAGAAATACCGGGACCGGGTTTTTCACCTTTCGGTGCATGAAATGACCGACAACGGGACTTTTGCCGATGAGAACCTGGGTCCGTCAACCCTGGGCATCAATGACCTGTTGAATCTGATCCAGCAGTTGCCCGATCAGTACAGGCTGGTATTCAACCTTTATGCACTGGACGGGATGAGTCACAAGGAAATCGGTGAGGCCCTGGGCCTGTCAGAGTCCACCTCCCGTTCCAACCTGTCCAGGGCCAGGGTGCTCCTGCAGGAAAAAATAAAAAAGGAAGTGCGCCTTGCGGAAAAGGCCGTATAAATAAACAAGACAAAAACACAGACATGGCAGATAGGAACCATTTCGACCAGGACCTGCGCAGCCGGTTTGAGGGCTTTGAGCCCGAGCCGCCGGCCGGCGTGTGGCTTGGAATCGAGAAGGGCCTGCAGGCGCCCGCCGCTGCCGTGATGGCTCCCTGGGTATTCCGGGTGGCCGCTGCCATCGCCGTGCTTTCCGTGACGGCTTTCTCTTTTTGGTATTTTTCCACCTACAACCAGGATGTTCGTTCCCTGGCCGGCTTCCTTGACACGGTTCCGGGAATCCAACCGGATGTAACCATCAGCACGGATGCTGAGGGCACCGATGCCTCTGTGGGCTTTTCCGGGGGTGTGCAGCCCTCCCTCATGGCCAGCCTGGTGACCCCGGAGCCGGAGGGCCTTGCCACAGATGAACCGGCGGTGGCCAGGCCCCGGACCGGCGCCCTGCCTGCCTTGCTGCAAGGGGCTCAGGGTATCCTGGAAAGTCACTCCCGGCCCGGCATGCTGGCTTTCGTCCGCACGTCGCTGCCTGAGCGGGAAGACCTTTCCCCTCGCGGTTTCGAAGCCGCCGGCGGGGACCCTGGACTGTTCGCCCTGAGTGTTTTTGTGGCCCCCCAGTACAATGACCGCCACCTCTCCGGAGCCTCATCGGTTCCTTTCAGCCTGCTCGAACAGGAAAGTATGACCACCAGTTACGGGGTGCTGGGTTCCTTCCGGCTGGGAAAGAGGCTGGAGGTACAGAGCGGGGTCACCTACCTGAACATGGCCCAGCTGGTAAATGAGGTCAATGCCCTTTCGCATGCAGACCGAAGGCAGTTTTACAACCCGGCCGATGTGCCGGTGCACCCCCAGAGCATCCTGACCTCCCTGGGAAGCATCTCCCTGTCGGACCCGACCCTGTATTTTGAGGACACCGGGGCCGCCCGGGTCAGCATCGATGATGAGACCAAGGGGTTTATGGACATTGAGGATCCCAAGTTGTTGTCCCGGATGGGGCTCGGGCTCACCCAGAATTTCAGTTTCGTGGAGGTCCCCCTGATCCTGCGTTACCAGCTTCTGGACCGCAGGGTGGGCATCCAGCTGAAGGCCGGGGTGGCGGCCAGTTTCCTGATGCGCAACGAGGTCCTTCTTAGCGGCGGATCCGACGCCGACCGGGTCATCGGAAAAACCGAAGGCCTCAGGGAGCAATATTATTCCGGCATCGGGGGCCTTGTGCTCAGCTATCCCCTGTCCCACAGGCTTCGTTTCTTTGTCGAACCCACCGGGCAGGTTTTCCTCAACCCCGTATTGCAGGAGGAACTGACGGCCGTCCAGGGCAAGGCCTACCTGTATAACTTTTCCCTGTATTCAGGAATCTCCTACCGTTTCTGATGGATCAGGAACGGATCCAATGACATGCAGGCCCCCTGGCTTCCGCCGGGGGCCTTTGCTTTTATGCTGAATCCGTAAATATCAGGGCAACAGACCCACAGGCATCAGGTACAGCACCCGCAGCGGCTCGTCAAGCTGCAGGACCTCTTCCACCTCCTCATCACGGTAGGCCCCGATTACCACAGTACCCAGGTCAAGCGCTGCAGCCTGAAGGTGCACGTTCTGGGAGGCATGGCCGATCTCGTTGTAAACGTACCGGATGCCTCGCTCTCCGTACCTGGCGGTGGTCCGGTCAAAATCGGCCGCGAAAATCAGCACGGCCCCGCCTTCGGTAACCATCGACTGACTGAGGCAGGCCCTGGCCAGCTCTGCGGCCGGGGCCCCTTCCCGGATGAATTCCAGGGCATGTTCCACCGGGTCGTAATGGTAGATACCTTCCCTGATCCCCTCCACCCTGTTGGCCATCAGAAACATCTCAAGCGGGAGGGTGGCGCCTGCCGACGGGGCGGTGCGGAATCCCCTTTCGTTGGTGATGCCCTGCGCGGACCATAAAAGCTGGGAAACGTGTGCCAGGCTTAGTGGCCCGGGGCCGTACTGGCGAACAGAGCGCCGAAGGGTCAATGCCCTGTTGAGGCTCATGCCGCCCTGGGTGTCTGGTGGGGGGAGTGGGATCATGGTGCCGGGATTTGTATGGGAATAGTCGGGTGCGGGGGTGCTGTCCTGGCCTGAAACCCGGCCAGCCGGTGTGACCGTGCCCAGGCTTATTCTGAGAACCAGGGCGGCCGCGCCCAGCAATGCAAAGATGATCAGTGCCGTGACAATGTATTTTTTCATGCTTTCGGATGTTGGTGGTTTCATCATGTGGTCCTGCAGCGGGAGCCAACTGGCCTCCGTACGGTCCTGCACGCAAAGATAGTATTTCCTTTAAATTGACCCTGCGTTCCTAAAGAAGGCCCGCATGGTGCCAGTTTAGAATCAGTAAAAATTCCCCCTGCTGCCGGAGCGAATTTTTTAAAAAGCCTACCTTTGCGGTGGAAATCGTTAGTATACAAGGGTTACAGCCCGTTTGCCAGGGAAATTTATGAGCAACCAGGCCGGAAGGGCTACTAAATCAACCATTTCATGCACAAAATAACCAGCCATCCGATTTTAGAAATCAAAGAGACCCCCAAACAGGCCTTCCGGTATAACGGAAAGGTCGTTGAGGGGGATAAAGGCTTCACCATTGCGGCAGCCCTCCATCAGGCGGGTTTTCCGATCCACAGCCACAGCCTGAAAAACCGCAGCCGCAGCCTGGAGTGCGGCATCGGCAAATGCGGGGCCTGCGAAATGCTGGTCGACGGGGAGGTCCGACGGATCTGCATCACCCTGGTGGACGGGGTCAGGGAGGTTGCTGAAATCCCGCATGACCACGTGGCGGGTCCTTCAAAATACCGGAAGGAGGGGGGCGTCAGGGTGTACCGGACGGATGTGGTCATTGTCGGAGCAGGTCCGGCCGGGCTTGCCACCCGGGAGATACTCAACGGGCATGGGGTGAGCAACATCGTGGTCGACAGCAACCCCCAGATCGGGGGGCAGTTTAACATGCAGACGCACCAGTTCTTCTTTTTCGAAAAGGAAAAAAAATACGGCGGACTGCGTGGCTTTGAGATCTCCAGGCTGCTGGCGGGCGACAACCACGACGGCATCATCCTGGACAGCACGGTATGGGATGTGTTTGAAGGGAACCGTGTGGCGGTGAAAAACTTCAAGACCCAGGAAATATTTTACATTGACTGCAAGCATTTTGTCGTGGCTTCCGGGGCTGTGCCGTTCCTCCCCACTTTTCACAATGACGACCTCCCCGGCGTCTACACCGCGGCGGTGATCCAGAAAATGATGAACACCGAGCTCACCCTGCTGGGTCGCAATGTGCTGACGGTGGGGGCGGGCAACATTGGTTACCTGACCAGTTACCAGCTCACCCAGGCCGGTGCCCGGGTAAAGGCCATCATCGAAGCCATGCCCCACGAGGGCGGCTTTCCCGTGCAGGCCAACCGGGTCAGAAGGCTGGGCATCCCGGTCCTGTTGTCTCACATGATCCTGGAAGCCCTTCCCAACAAAATGGGAGACGGCATCCGTGGGGCGGTGGTGGCCGAAGCCGTGGATTTCAAGCCCGTGGAAGGCACCGAAAAGGTGATCGAGGGCATCGATGCCATCAATATCTGCACGGGACTCATGCCGGACGATGCCTTGCTGGAGAAGGGCCGCGAGATGTTTGGCCGGCACTGCTACGGGGCAGGGGATGCCATCCGCATCGGGGAAGGCACCAGCGCCGTGCTGCGCGGCAAACAGGTGGCCTATGAGATCCTGGAGAACATGCAGCGGCGGTTTCATTATGATGACTACCTGCTGGTTTCCAAGGAGTATATTGACTCCCAGCAGCATCCGGTCCGGGTGATCGACAAACCTTTCATGCCCGCGCCCGAGCGCATGGACAAACCCTTCGTGCTGATCGACTGCCTGTATGGCTTTGCCTGCAACCCCTGTGCCTTTGCCTGTAAATACGGTGCCATCACCAAGTCATCCACCAGCACGGTGCCTTCCATCGATTTCGACAAATGCATCGGCTGCATGGACTGTGTCTACCAGTGCCCCGGGCTGGCGATTTTCGGATACAACCTCCGTAAGGACACATTTTTTCTGCCCATTGAGTTCGATATGGAAGAAGGCCTGGAGGTTTTCCTGGTCGACAACCAGGCCAATATCCTGGGGGAAGGACACATTCAGAAGGTGCTCCGCAAGAAGAACCTGACCCATGTGGCCCGGGTGAAGGCCGAAGGCATGGACCCTGACAAAAAGTTGCAGGTGAGGGGGTTTGTCCCGAGGAATGACTATCCGGACCCTTTGCAGATGAAGCCGCACAAGGAAAAGGTGGATTCGGGCTACTTCATGTGCCATTGCGATGACGTGGGCTTCGAAGACGTGCTGAAGGTGATCGGCGACCGAAAGTTTGTGTCGGTGGAGGAAATCAAACACACCACCCACCTGGGGATGGGTCCCTGCCGCGGCAAGCGCTGCATACAGCGGCTCAAGATGAACCTTCGCCCCCGGGGCGTGCAGCTTATCGGCGGCTCTACCCCCCGGGCCCCCATGTCCAACCAGATCACCATCGGGGAGTTGTACCCGTCTGGGGTCCATGACCAGGTGCTGACCCCGCCCCATGGCAGGCAGCGTACGGTTGTGGAAACCAAAGCCCTGGTAGCCGGGGGCGGCATGGGCGGCAGTTCGCTGTTCCGGTTCCTGGCGGAGGAAGGCTATGACCCCGTGCTGATCAATGCCGGCTTTGGGGCCTCCTGGCGAAACATTGCCGGCGGCCGGCCCGTGTTCAGCCTGCCCGAACTGACCGACATCGCCCGCCACAACCTGGAGATGTTCAGTGACCTGGCAGGTAAGGCCGACATAGACTTCAGGCTGATCAATTACGTCACCTTTGCCCATGACGAAGCCATGGTCAAGGCCCTGGAAGACTCCATGGCCTGGCAGAAGGCCGTGATGCTGAAGCCCGCCCGTTTCAAAGAAGAGATCTCTCCCTTCTTTAACGTGGAAAAGACCAGGTACCTGGCTGCCCTGAAGACCAGCGAATGCTGGCAGGCCACCCCGGGCAAGGTGATTGAAGCCTTGCGCCAGCTGGGTATACAGTCCGGGGGTTCCCTCCTGGAGAACTGCCGGCTGGTGGATGTGGAAAAGAACGGGGACTTGTACAAGGCCATCGTTCAGACGAACGAAGGGGAATACATTGAATATCATACACCCCTGTTTATCAATGCATTGGGAGATCAGGGCGACCAGTTTGCCAGGAGGCTGGGCATCGAAACCGGCCTGTACCCGGTGAAACACCAGGCCTTCATCACCCGCCGCCTGCCCATGCTGGGCGTGAACGGCAACCCCCTGGACATGCTCATCGACCGCCGTCCGTACAAGGGATTCACGGCCGTCTACGGGCAGCAGCTCGGGGATACGGGACAGCTGATCGGGTGTGCCTCCCCCATGGTGGAACCCCGGGAGACCGATAAGGACGTGAAGGTCAACTCGAGGGAATTTGCAGAGATCGTGGCGGAGATTTTCACCGACTGGATCCCCGAAATCTCCTCTGTCGGCTTCCAGGCCTTGTGGGCCGGTTATTACATCGAACCAAGGATGGTCATCGATGTGGAAAAAGGCTTGTTTCTGGGTCTGCGCGGACAAGGGTTCATGCTCGGGCAATACCTGGCCAGGCTGTATGTGAACCAGCTTACGGGCAAAGAAGTGCCTTCCTATTTTAACCGGCTGAGGCTGGGCGGTGATGCCCTCCTTGAGCAGGCGTTCAAATAGGGGCCCCTCCCTGGATGGGTAGCTTTTTGAAATCCATGCAGATAATCCTTTTTTATTTCGCCCAATAGTTATATCTTTGCAGCCTTTGAAAAATCTGAACGCAGATTGAATCCATTGAAGCAGTACCGGATCGGTTTTACAGGCCTTTCAACGGGAACACACCGGTTTTCGTTTGTCATCGGCCCGGCGTTTTTTGACGGTTTTCAGGTGGCTGCTTTTGAGGAAGGAAGTGTGAAGCTGGAGCTGGAGCTGGAAAAAACCAGCACCATGCTGGTGCTTCACTTTCAATTTGAAGGAGAGGTGCTCCTCGCCTGTGACCGCTGCCTGGAATCCTACAGTCAGCCGCTTGCATTCGGGAAGCGCCTGCTGGTTAAGTTCGGAGACGCCCATGCCGAGCAGTCGGACGAGATCGTGTTGATCCCGGCCACCGAGAGCCACGTGGACATAGCGCAATTCGTATACGAATTCATCCACCTTGGCCTGCCCCTCAGGCATGTGCATCCCGACCGGGAAGATGGCTCACCGGGTTGCCGCCCCGAAGCCCTGGAGACCCTCAGGCGTCACCAGGGCAGGCAGGATGAGGGGATGGCAAAGGGGGATTCTCCCTGGGCCGGCCTCAGGAACCTGAGGTTCGATTCCTGAACAGCAAACGATTGAAGCATCCGACGAAAATTTTTTATATTGTATCATTATGGCACATCCAAAGAGTAAAATTTCGAAAACCCGCAGGGACAAGCGGCGCACCCATTACAAGGCCGTTGAGCCGGCCCTTACCAGCTGCCCCAATTGCGGTTCTGCCAAGCTGATGCACCGTGTCTGTCCCGAATGCGGACACTACCGCGGTCAGGTGGCCATCGAGAAGTCGTCCGCCGTTTAGCCCTTGCCCGGTACCGGCCGGGAATGCGAATCCAAGCCTGAATAATGAGAATTGGGTTAGATGTAATGGGGGGCGACTTTGCCCCGGATGCCACCATTTCCGGTGCTGTGATGGCCCGGAAGGAGGTCCCGGAAAGCGACCGCATCGTACTGATCGGTGAGGAAGGGGCCATTCTGGACGGACTCCGCAGGGAGCAGGCCGGGCCGGACTGGTTTGACATCATCCCCGCCACCGAAGTCATAAGTATGGGGGAGTCCCCGACCAGGGCGCTTTCCGCCAAACCCCGGTCCAGCATTGCCCTGGGCTTCAAACTCCTTAAGTCCGGTAAAATAGACACCTTCTCCAGCGCCGGGAATACGGGCGCCATGCTGGTGGGTTCGATCTACAGCGTCAATGCGGTCCAGGGGATCATCCGCCCGGCCACCACGGCACTGATCCCCAAGGAAAACGGAGGCATGGGGGTGCTGATCGATGTGGGCACCAACCCGGACAGCAAGCCGGACGTCATGTACCAGTTCGGGCTGCTGGGATCGGTCTATGCCCGCCATGTGCTGGGGATCAAGGACCCCAAGGTCGGACTGCTCAACATCGGGGAGGAGGAGGACAAGGGAAGCCTCCTGTGCCAGTCGGCCTTCCGCCTGATGAAAGACAGCCCCGATTTTCACTTTATCGGCAATGTGGAAAGCCGTGATTTTTTCAAAGACAAGGTGGATGTGGTCGTCTGCGACGGATTCACCGGCAACGTCGTCCTGAAGAACATGGAGGCCATGTTCCGCCTCATGATGAAACGCGGACTGACCGATGGGTTCTTTGCCCGCTTCAATTACGAAAATTACGGAGGCACGCCCATCCTGGGCATCAACGCCACCGTGCTGATCGGCCACGGCATTTCCAATGCCACGGCCATCAAAAACATGCTCCTGCACTCCAGGCAGGTGCATTTGGCCGGCCTGGCCGACAGGATCCACGAAGGAATGGAACAATATACCCATAACCGGTTTTTTGATTCCGGTAACGAATAATTCCCTTTCTTTGCAACATTCTAAGTTTTTGGGATATGGCAACGACCCGAGCAGCAATTACCGGCATTCACGGATACCTCCCCGACCACATCCTCACCAACCAGGAACTGGAAAAAATGGTCGATACCACAGATGAGTGGATCATCAGCCGTACGGGCATCAGGGAGCGCCGCATCTTAAAAGGAGAAGGCCTGGGAACCTCCGACATGGCCGCCGAGGCAGTCAGGGGACTGCTGGAAAAGACAGGGACGGATCCTTCCGAGGTTGATTTCGTGCTTTGCGCCACGGTGACCCCGGACATGAAGTTTCCGGCCACGGCCAATGTGATCAGCGACAAGACGGGCATCAAAAATGCCTTCAGCTACGACCTGAATGCGGCCTGCAGCGGCTTCATCTACGCCCTGGTCACCGCCTCCAGGTTCGTGGAATCGGGGCATTACAAGAAAGTCATCGTGATCGGGGCCGATAAAATGTCCTCGATCGTGGATTATTCCGACCGCCAGACCTGCGTCATATTCGGCGATGCGGCCTGTGCCGTCCTGCTGGAGCCCACCACCGAAGACGTGGGGGTGATGGACCACATTTTTCAGGCCGACGGATCCGGTCGCATCCACCTGCACATGAAGGCGGGCGGCTCGGTTAAGCCTCCCTCCCACGAGACCATCGACGCCCGGGAGCATTATATTTACCAGGAAGGGCAGCCGGTGTTCAAATATGCCGTCACCAAGATGGCCGACGTCTCGGTCGAGATCATGAAAAAGAACAATTTGTCGTCGGATGCGGTGGCCTGGGTGGTGCCCCACCAGGCGAACATGCGCATCATCGAAGCCACCGGCAGGCGCATGGGCGTGCCCATGGAACGGGTGATGGTCAACATCGACAAATACGGCAACACCACCACGGCCACCATTCCGCTGTGCCTGTGGGACTACGAGGACAGGCTGCGCAAGGGGGACAACATCATCCTGACCGCCTTCGGCGGGGGCTTCACCTGGGGCTCGGTCTGGCTGAAGTGGGCCTACGATCCCAGATAATCAGCGCAGCTTCGGGTTGTTGCGGTGGCGCACGGCGTCCCTTTTGGTTTTCTTGTCCAGGCTGCGTGCCAGGGCCCCGTCCAGATCGACCCCGCACTGGTTGGCCAGGCAGATCAGGACAAAGAGCACATCGGCCATTTCCTCCTCCAGGCCTTCGCCCGATTCTCCTTCCTTGAACGACTGGTCTCCGTACCGCCGTGCGATGATGCGGGCCAGTTCGCCCACCTCTTCGGTCAGCAGGGCCAAATTGGTCAGCTCACTGAAGTAGCGTACCCCCGTGGTGGTGACCCAGTGGTCGACCTCCGCCTGTGCCTGCCGGATCGTGGTTTCCTTTTCCATCCTGCCATGGTTTTGGTTTATCCCGTTCCCCGCCCCGTCCTTCCGGTGGATCCGGAAAATCCGAAAGCCACCTACTCCCGGTCCCTGGAGTCGATGATGATGGTGACCGGTCCGTCATTCACCAGGGCCACCTTCATATAGGCCCCGAACTCCCCGCTCACCACGCGGCAGCCGCTTGCACGGCCCATGGCCTCGAGGAAGCGTTCATAGAGGGGAATGGCGGTTTCGGGCCGGGCGGCACGGATGTAGGAGGGACGGTTGCCCTTGCGGGTGCTGGCATGCAGGGTGAACTGGCTGATGACCATCACCTCGCCCCCCACGTCCTGTAAAGACAGGTTCATCACCCCCTGCTGGTCATCGAAAACCCGCAGCCGGGCAATTTTGCCGCAGAGCCAGTCGATGTCTTCCGGGCCATCCGACCCTTCGATGCCAAGCAGTACCAGGAGTCCCTGTCCGATGGCGGCATGCTCCCTGCCGGAGACCTCCACGGCCGCACGTTCCACTTTTTGAATGACGGTTCGCATGTTGGGTATTGGCTATTGGGTTTTGGCTGTTGGCTATTGGTTACCCCTTTTTCCTGTCTTCCCCCAGAAGCATGCCCACATAGCTTGAGTACCTTGAAAGGCTGATTGTTCCGTCCTCCACCGCAGCTTTGACCATGCATCCGGGCTCGTTCAGGTGGGTGCAGTTGTCGTATTTACACCGGTTGAACAGGGCCCGCATCTCGGGAAAGAAATGGGACAGCTCCCCGGGCTGAAAATCCACCAGTCCAAACTCCTTGATGCCCGGGGTGTCGATGATATAACCGCCCCCCGACAGGGGAATCATCTCGGCAAAGGTGGTGGTATGCCGTCCCTTCAGGTGGGTGGCGCTGATTTCCTGTACCCGGAGGTTGATGTCCGGCTCGATCGCGTTGATCAGGGAAGACTTGCCCACCCCCGAATGCCCTGACAGGAGGGTGACCTTACCGTGCAGGGCCCGGCGGAAGTCGCCCAGGCCTTCCTGGGATACCGCAGAGGTCAGCAGGCAGGGATAGCCTGCCTGACGGTAAATCCCGGCAAACTCTTCCAGCATTTGCTGTCCTTCCTCGTCATCGAACAGGTCGGTCTTGTTGATCACCAGGCGGGCAGGGATGCTGTAAGCTTCACAGGTGGCCAGGAAGCGGTCGATAAAGCCTGCGGAGGTGCGCGGCACGGCCAGGGTGGCAATGAGCATGGCCTGGTCCATATTGGCCGCGATGACGTGGGTCTGCCGGGAGAGCTTGGTGGCCTTGCGGATGATGTGGTTTTTTCGGTCCAGCACCTCCTGAATCATCCCGTCGCCTTCCTCTCCGCCCGTGGAGAACACCACCCGGTCGCCCACCGCCACGGGATTGGTGGATTTGGAACCGGCCAGTTTCATTCTGCCCCTGAGCCGGCAAGGGTACCGGATCCCATCAGGACCCAGGACCCAGTACCAGCTTCCTGTCGATTTCAGGACAATTCCTTTTTGCATGCCGCTCCCGGTTTTGGGGTAAAATTAGTAAATTCGCACAAACCGCCGCCAAGATGTCGATCGAAGCCCACTGTGTGACCCGCCTGTTTGGTTCCCAGAAAGCCCTGGACGGGGTGTCCTTCCGGGTCGGCAAGGGGGAGGTGGTCGGCCTGCTCGGTCCGAACGGGGCCGGCAAGTCGACCATGATGAGGATCATCACCGGCTTCATCCCCCAGCATGAAGGAGAGGTAAGGGTCTGCGGCATGGATGTGTCCACCCGCTCCCTCGATGTGAGGCGGCGCCTTGGCTACCTGCCGGAGCACAACCCCCTGTACCACGATATGTATGTGCGTGAATATTTGCGGTTTGTTGCGGGTCTGCACAAGCTGGGCCGCAAGGCCGGGCTGCGTGTGGAAGAAATGATCGCCCAGACAGGCCTGGGGGCGGAGGCCGGCAAGAAGATCGGGGCGCTTTCCCGGGGCTACCGCCAGCGTGTCGGGTTGGCCCAGGCCCTGATCCATGATCCTGAAGTGCTCATCCTGGATGAACCCACCTCCGGGCTGGACCCCAACCAGCTGGTGGAGATACGGCAGCTGATCTCCAGGATGGGTGAGCAGAAAACCGTGGTGCTGTCGACCCACATCATGCAGGAGGTGGAGGCCGTGTGCGACCGGGTGGTGATCATCCACAAGGGAAAGCTCGTGGCCGATGCGCCCACGGGAGAACTCCGGCTGCTGGACCGCGCAGGCGGGGTGGTGAGCGTGGAATTCGACAAGGCACCGGACCTTGTGGCCCTGGAGGCCATCCCGGGGGTCGGCGGACTGATCCGTGACGGGCAGGCGCGCTTCAGGCTGCTGTGTGAAGGCACAGCCGACCCCAGGCAGGAGGTGTTCCGGTTTGCCGTGGCCCAGGGCCGGGTCATCCTGTCCATGGGCCTCGAGGAGCGGTCGCTCGAACAGGTTTTTCGCCAATTGACCGCCTGAAGGCCAACTTTTCAGGATTAATCCTTACCTTTGCAAATCTTTTGGCGGGCCGTGCCCGGCTTGCAGCCGGCACGGGGAGCGGGTGACAGGGTCTTTCCATCACCCGGGACCTTCGGATGGTCCCGCAGGCATGCCCGCAGGGGAGCCAATACATGTTTACATACCAAATCTTGACCTATCATGGGATATTTGTTTACGTCGGAATCGGTCTCTGAAGGACATCCCGACAAAGTCGCCGACCAGATTTCTGACGCCTTGCTGGATGAGTTCCTGAGGCAGGATCCCGAATCCAAAGTGGCCTGTGAAACCCTGGTCACCACCGGTCTGGTCGTTTGCAGCGGGGAAGTAAAAACGGAGGCCTGGGTGGACATCCAGAAGGTGGTTCGGGAGGTGCTCAAGGATATTGGCTATACGGACTCGGCTTACAAATTCGAAGCCGAATCCTGCGGGGTGGTCTCCACCATCCACGACCAGTCGCCCGATATCCGGCAGGGCGTGGTCAGGGAGAAACCCGAGGACCAGGGGGCCGGGGACCAGGGCATGATGTTCGGCTACGCCTCCCGGGAAACGGATGCGTTCATGCCTTTGCCGCTCGATCTTTCGCACATCCTGCTCCAGGAGCTTGCGGAAATTCGCAAGGAGAACAAAAATGAGGATAAAAAGGAGAATAGAGTAATGACCTACCTTCGTCCGGACAGCAAGTCCCAGGTGACGGTGGAGTATTCGGACGATCACCAGCCGGTGCGCATCGACACCATCCTGCTGAGCACCCAGCATGACGACTTCATCAAGCCGGAAGACGAAACCCCGGAGGCCCGCAAAAGGGCGGAAAAACAGATGCAGGAAGTGATCACCCGGGACATTCAGAACATCCTGATCCCCCGGGTGATCGCCACCCTGCCCGAACGCCTGGCGGCCCTCTTTCAAAACGGCTACAGGCTGCTGGTGAACCCGACGGGCTGCTTCGTCATCGGGGGACCGCATGGCGATACCGGCCTGACCGGCCGCAAGATCATCGTGGACACCTATGGGGGCAAGGGCGCCCACGGAGGCGGGGCCTTCTCGGGCAAGGATTCCAGCAAGGTGGACCGCTCCGCGGCTTATGCCGCAAGGCATATCGCGAAGAACCTGGTGGCTGCCGGGGTGGCCGATGAGGTGCTCGTGCAGGTGGCTTACGCCATCGGGGTGAAAGACCCGGTTGGCCTGTATGTGAAAACCTTTGGCACGGCCCGGGTCGGGCTGACAGACGGGGAAATCTCCCGCATCGTGGCCGGTCTGTTCGACATGACCCCCCACGCCATCGTAAAGCGTTTTGGCCTGAAGGACCCCGTCTTCCGGAAAACGACCACCTATGGCCATTTCGGACGGACCCCGCATACCGGGGAGGTGGAGGTGCCCCAGAAACAGGAAGGCAGCTATGAAAGAATGGAGGATGGGAAACTCCGCCACTTCAAGAAGGTGGAATACTTTGCCTGGGAGAAGCTCGACCGGGTGGATGACATCCGGGAGGCCTTCGGGATGGGTCAGCGGTAGTAACCTTGCCGGACGATCTTCTCCAGCACGGCATCCGGCACCAGGTAGCGCGGCAGCAGTCCCTTGCGGATCCGGTCCCGCACCATGGTGGAGGACACCTCCAGCAGGGGGGCATCGACACGGACTACCTTTCCTGGCGGCAGGGGAGGCTCCGCCCCGGATCCCGGGCGCGGATACACGAGCACATCCACCATTTCCAGGATCCTTTCAGGGTCTTTCCACTGGTCAAATACCGCCAGGTTGTCTGAGCCGATGATCAGGGCAAACGCCCTGTCCGGATAAGTCACGCGCAGTTTTTCGAGGGTATGGACCGTATAGGAAGGGACCGGCATGTGCATCTCGATGTCACAGGCCCGGAAGGCCTCATTGCCGGCCACGGCCAGCGCCACCATTTCCAGGCGCTGCTGTCCGGGCAGGAAGTCGTATCCGGGCTTCAGCGGGTTTTGCGGCGACACCACGAACCACACCTCCTGGAGGCCGGCTTCCTGCAGCAGGTGCTGGGCAATGACCAGGTGGCCCGTATGGATGGGGTTGAACGATCCGAAAAACAAGCCGGTTTTTTTCTTGTCAGGGTCCATGGTGATGCAGGCTTATGGGGTGCCGTCCAGGAACCGGCCCACCAGGGCCATGGCTTCCTCAATGGCTTTCCCGAGCTGGTCGTTGACCACTATCCGGTCGAAGCGGGCTGCGAAGGTCATCTCCTGCCCGGCCTTGCCGATGCGCTTTTTGAGGCTTTCGGGAGTCTCCGTGCCCCGGAGCACCAGGCGCTGCTCCAGCTCCTGCAGGGAAGGGGGCATGACGAATACAGCCAGCGCCCGGTCCCCGTATTGCTCCTTGATGCGGAGGCCACCTGCCACGTCCACATCAAAGATCACGGACTTGCCCATGCCCCATATCCGTTCCACTTCGCTTTTCAGGGTACCGTAATAACTGCCGGGATACACTTCCTCCCACTCCAGGAACTGCCCCTGCCGGACCTTCTCCCGGAATTGACCCGGGCTCAGAAAATAATAGTCGACCCCCTCTTTCTCTCCAGGCCGCCGGGGACGGCTGCAGGCAGACACCGAAAATGCCAGCCGGGGCACCCTTTCAAGCAGGGCCCTGACGATGCTGGTTTTGCCCGCACCCGAGGGGGCGGAAAAGATCACCATCTTACCTGAAATGCCGGATGATTGCATCTTACAATACGTTCATGAGTTGTTCCTTGATCTTTTCCAGCTCATCCTTCATCTGCACCACGAGCCGCTGGATGTCCGCATCGTTGGCCTTGCTGCCGATGGTGTTGATTTCCCGCCCCATCTCCTGGCTGATGAAACCCAGCTTTTTGCCCTGGGACTCCCCCCCGGCCATGGTTTCTTCAAAATACGCCAGGTGCTTGGTCAGCCGGACCTTTTCTTCCGAAATATCCAGCTTTTCCAGGTAAAAGATCAGCTCCTGCTCGAAACGGCCGGGATCGGCCTGCACCGTGCCGGCCAGCTCGCTCAGGGCCCTTTGCAGGCGGGCCTTCAGTGCCAGCATCCTCTTTTCCTCATGGGCCGGGATCTGCCCGAGCAGTTCCCGTAAGGTCCGGATGCGTTCTCCCAGGTCGGCCTCCAGATGGGCCCCTTCAGACAGCCGGAATGCCCCGGCCTGGTCCAGCGCTTCCGCCACGCAGGCCCGCACCACATCCCACTCCTGTTCGTCGGCCTCCTGCCCGGCCGGCTTCAGTACTTCAGGGAGCCTCAGCAGGGAAGGCAGCAGCTCGGCCGAGGGCGGGGCCCCCAATTCTTCGCTCAGTTCGAGCAGTTCCCGGTAGTATTGCGCTAGCAGGGGCTTGTTCACAGACAGGCCCGCCGCGGCAGCATTTGCATCGGCGCCGATGACCAGCTCCACCTTGCCCCGCTCCAGCTTCCCGGCAATGAGTCCCCGCAGTTCCTGCTCACGATCCCGGTATGCCGGGGCCAGTTTCATGTTGATGTCCAGTGCCTTGCTGTTGAGGGCCCGGACTTCGACGCTCAGGCTTTTTCCGCCCGCCTGGCAGGTCGATTTGCCGAAGCCGGTCATGGATTGGATCATGGGTCGTTTTTTTGCAAAGATAGCACAAATGGACCAGCCTGCCCCTGTCCGGCTTTTCGATTGCCTGACTGCATGCCGGCTGTTCCTGAACCCTCAAAAAATGTATATTTGTGAGGCGGGCCGCATCCCGGATCCCTGGAGAACCGGCATCCGAAACCCGGATGCCGCCAACGAACCCAATCCCAAAGAGCCACCCATGCCCAGGCACCTGTTTTCTTATGTCATCGTCGGATGGGCCCTCCTCCTCCTGTCCCCGTGTCCCTTGCATGGACAGGCCTTCCGCGGAGGGATGCAGGCCGGGCTGACCGCCAGCGAGGTGTCGGGCGACCGCTCGGGAGGGCCCCACAAGTTGGGATGGTTCGCCTCCGTGTTCACCGATTACCAGGTGTCGGAGCATGCCTACTGGCACCTGGAGATCCTCTACATTCAGAAGGGCAGCAGGGAATTCAACGATCCGGAGACACCCGAAGAAGGGGTGTTCCGCGATTATAAATTTTACCTGCAGTACATCGAGGTGCCGGTGCTGTTCAAGTTTGATTTTTCCGTGTTCGAACGGCTGCCCTATGTGGACTGGCTTACGGGAGAGATCGGCCTGTCCGGCTCGACCGTGGTGGGGCATTATGAGACCAACGATTTCGGGGATGAGAACACCGGCCTCATGGCAAGGGAGCGGCCTTTCAACAGGGCGGAACTGAACCTGCTGCTGGGGTTTTACTTTCCCTTGCGGGAAGGCCTCGGCGTCCACTTCCGGTATTCCCAGGGCGTGACGCCCCTGCGGTCGCATGAAAGCGGGGCACGTACCTGGTACAACCGCGGGCAGTACAACTCCGTGTGGTCGCTGGGGCTTTCGATGTTGCTGTTCTGATCCGGGAATCCGTTTTACCCAAAGGACTGTCGCCAGAAGGGGTGTGGTCCCGGTTCCGTTCAGTTTTCCCCGCCAGAGGTGAAGGTGGTCTGCACGTCCACATGGGAGGGGTAGGCGATCAGGCGGTCCCCCACCATGATGTATGGCTTGGTCCGCAAGGTGATCCGTGTGGGCTGGCTGCCGATGTCGGCCAGGTTCAGGCCCAGGTTGATCATGGCCAGCTGGGATTCCCCTCCCAGCACCTCTTTCAGGTCGGCCGATACCGGCACACGGAAGGATGCGATCCCGCCGCGGGGGGGCACCTCCACCCGGCCTTCATACACCCCGCTGCTGATGCGGTACCCGTCGATGAACAGGGTCCACTCGGCCTTGTTGAGCGCGGCCGTGCGTTCGTTCGGATTTTTCACCTCGACCACCACGGTCAGCTCCAGCGGCAGATGCGCCGAGCCGGCCGCCTCGTAAAGGGTTACCAGGTCGGCCAGGCTCACATCATCCAGGCGTTGGACGCGGCCGACATCCACCCCGGCCAGGACCACCTCCTCCACGTTCGACAGGCGGAACTCACATTTGGACAGGGTCAGCAGCTCCCTGGAGGACTCGCAGGAGCCGGCAGCCAGCAGCAGCAGGGCCGGCAGCCACAGGCAGCGCTTTTTGGTTAACTTCAGGCTCATGTGGTCATTTTGCCGGTTTGTTTTTCGGGGAATGTCACGGAGGGCGGCCCTTTTTTCCGGCCGGCACTCCAAAGGTACGAATTAATCCCTTGGATGTCGCACTGTAAAAGGCCTGCGCCTTCCCCGGGGAAAACGATCCGCGGATTTAACATTTGCTTAACAAGAATCCCGTACATTTGCCTGTGGGGAAAAAATGCACCGGAACGGCTTTCCCATCCGACGAAAACCCTTTAAATGATGGACCACGAGGCCCCTGTTATCCTGCTGGTGGACGATGAGCCCGACATCCTGGAGTTCCTGGGATACAACCTGAAGAAGGAAGGATTCCGGGTGCATACGGCCCGGAATGGCCGGGAGGCCATCGAACTGGCCCGCAGGTTCCGGCCCCACCTGATCATCCTGGACGTGATGATGCCCGAGATGGATGGCATCGAGACCTGTCGGGAAATGAAAGCCCTGCCGGAACTGGACGGCAGCGTGATTGCCTTTTTAACGGCGCGTTCCGAGGATTATTCGCAGCTGGCCGGGTTCGATGCCGGGGGGGACGACTACATTGCCAAGCCCATCAAGCCCAGCCTGCTGATCAGCCGGGTGAGGGCCCTGCTGCGACGGGCTGTGCCCCGCGACCGGCATGAAGGGGCCGGGGCCCTGCATGTGGGCAACCTGGTCATTGACAGGGAAAGGTACGTGATCCTGAAGGACGGACACAAGATCGTGCTGCCCCGCAAAGAGTTTGAATTGCTTGGCTTGCTGGCTTCCCGCCCCCACAAGGTTTTCTCCCGGGAGGAGATCTTTGCGGCCGTCTGGGGAAACGATGTGGTGGTGGGAGACCGCACCATCGACGTGCACGTGCGCAAGATCCGGGAGAAGATCGGGACAGGCCATATCGTGACCGTGAAAGGGGTCGGCTATAAGTTTGATATATAAGGCCTTTCCATGAAGCATTATACCCCTTCAAGGCTTTCCATGGCCTCCGCCTTCCTGGTGAGTGCTTTCTTTCTGGGGTTGTTCGCGCTGTCGTCCCGTTATTTTTACGGTTCCCTGCAGTGGAAGCCCCTGTTGCTGGGGGCTGGTGGCCTGTTTGTCTTTTGCTTTTTCCTGTTCAGGCTGGTGCTGGAGAAGTTCATCTATGAGAAAATCCGCCTGATCTACAAGACGATCCACGATCTGAAGGCTCCACGAGGCCAGCAAAAGGCCATGGCTTACTCCCGGGATGACATCCTGGACCGCACCAACCAGGAGGTGCTTGACTGGGCCCGGGACAAGAAGGAAGAGATTGACCAGTTGCGCAAACTGGAGGCCTATCGCAGGGAGTACATCGGCAATGTGTCGCATGAGCTGAAGACCCCGATTTTCAATATCCAGGGCTATGTGCTGACTTTGCTCGACGGGGCGCTGGAGGATCCGGAGATCAACCGCAAATACCTGCTCAGGGCCGAGGAAAGCATCAACCGCATGATCTCCATCATCGAGGACCTGGAGGCCATCGCCCGCTTCGAATCGGGAGAGCTCAAACTGAAGCTTTCCCGCTTCGACCTGGTGGCCCTGGCCCGGGAGGTGATGGAGTTTCTGGAGGTGGAGGCGGAGAAAAAACAGATCAGCCTGCACTTCGGCCGCTCCTACGATGCCCCGGTGTGGGTGTCGGCCGACAGGGAAAGGATACGGCAGGTGCTGACCAACCTGGTGGTCAACGCCATCAAATACGGAACGGAAAAGGGACGGACCAAGATCAGCTTCTTCGACATGGACGAACACATCCTGGCGGAAGTCACCGACAGCGGGATCGGAATCCCCAGGGAGGAGCTGCCCCGGGTGTTTGAGCGCTTCTACCGGGGGGATAAGAGCCGCAGCCGTCCTTCGGGGGAAGGCGGATCAGGCCTCGGCCTGGCCATTGTCAAGCACATCATCGAGGCCCATGAGCAGGCCATCAACGTGCGAAGCACCCCGGGCGTGGGAACCACCTTTGCGTTCACCCTGAAAAAAGCCCGGTAGGGATTTTGCAATGGTTTTGTTAAGGTGTATTTAATCAACACCTTGTGATAAAATCGTTAATATCTTGGTTGATAACTTTTTCTTCTGAAAGAGTGAAAAAAAATTATTTTTACCATTCCCGCTAAACCCGGAACCCGGCAGCCCGGATTGTGAAAAAATTAATGAAAAGTTCATCCCGGCCAATGGGGTTTTTTCCATGGAGCTTGTTAATTTTGTGCCGCCAAATTCAAACGCAGAATGCAGCTCAAATCAATTCAATCCAGTTTATAACTCAACCAATCAATCACCAAACACAAACCTGATGAAAAAGCAAGCTTTGTATTTTTTTGGTGTGATGGCAGCCCTGTTCCTGTTTCTCGGATCGGGGGGTGCTTTTGCCCAGGTCACGACGTCGGCCATGAGCGGACGCGTGCTTGACACCCAGTTCCAGCCCCTGCCCGGAGCCACGGTTGTTGCTATTCACGAACCATCCGGATCGCGCTATGGCTCCATTACCAACCTTGAAGGCCGGTTTAACCTTCAGGGGATGCGTACCGGGGGGCCGTACACCGTGGAGGTGTCTTACATCGGTTATTCCACGGAAGTGTTTTCGGACATCAACCTGTACCTGGGTCAGACTTTTTCCCTGGATGTCATCCTGACCGAAGGCGTCCTGGAACTGGGAGAAGTCCTGGTGGTAGGCATGAGGGCATCAGCCTTCCAGACGGAAAGAACCGGGGCCACGACCAACATCTCCAACGAACAGATGACGGCCATGCCCACCATCAACCGGAGCATCCAGGACATCGCCCGCATTTCCCCCTATGCCAACGGCATGAGCTTTGCCGGAGGTGACGGACGTTCCACCAACTTCACGGTGGACGGGGCCAACTTAAACAACAACTTCGGCCTGGGATCCAACCTGCCCGGCGGCGGAACCCCCATCTCCCTGGATGCCATTGAAGAAATCCAGGTGGTGGTATCTCCCTACGATGTACGCCAGACCAATTTTATCGGCGGGGGCATCAATGCGATCACCAAATCGGGAACGAACACCTTCAGGGCTTCAGCCTACAGCTACCTGTACAACCAGAACATGCGCGGCAACAAGCTCGGGGATGTTGATTTCGGTGAACGCGATGAAGAAGCCAGGAACATTTACGGGGTGACCCTGGGTGGTCCGGTCATCAAAAACAAACTGTTCTTCTTTGTCAACGGCGAATACGAATTGCGGCCCGGACAGGTGGTGACCTGGCGGCCGTCGCAAAACGGCCAGGCCAATACGGACCTGATGCTGTCGCGTGCCAGTGTGGCTGATATGGACAGGGTCAGGCAGCACCTGATCGACAATTATGGCTATGATCCCGGCTCCTACAGCAATTTCCCGGCGGATGAAAGCAACCGCAAGCTGCTGGCCCGCCTCGACTGGAACATCGACAATGCCAACAAGCTGAGCCTGCGTTTCAACCACACGAAGAACCAGGGCTGGAACCCCACCAACGGGAACTCCACCGACGGCGGGTTCAGGAACCGCTCCATGAACCGCATTTCCCAGCACTCCATGGCGTTTTCCAACGCCATCTATTCCATGGACAACATCGTGAACTCCGTTGCATTGGATCTGAACAGCCGGTTTTCAAACACGGTGTCCAACCAGTTCCTGACCACCTACTCCCAGATCAAGGACATGCGCGGCTCCACCTCGGATCCCTTCCCCTTCATCGACATCATGTACGGGGTGACCGATGATGGCCGGCAAATCCTGGAGCCCTACATTTCTGCGGGTTATGAGCTCTTTACCTGGAACAACGGGGTCAACAACAACATCTTCAACATCATCAACAACACCACCCTGTACCTGAGCAACCACAAGGTGACCTTCGGGGCCAGCTATGAGTACCAGATGGCCAACAACTCTTACATGAGAAACGGTACGGGTTATTACCGCTATGCCAGCATCGACGACTTCCTGAACCAGGCGGCTCCCAGGGACTTTGCCCTGACCTATGGCTATGACGGCGAGAAGAACCCTGCCGCGGAGGTGGCCTTCAACCAGTTTGGCGTATACGCCCAGGACGAATGGAGCGTGTCTTCCCAGTTGAAATTGACCTTCGGTGTGCGTGCCGATTACCTCAGGTATGTGGACAACATCATCCGGAACAACGCGATCTATGAAGTGAATTTCGGCGGGACCCGGATCGATACCGGCCAGTGGCCCACCGCCAAGGTCCAGGTTTCCCCCAGGGTCGGTTTCACCCTGGATGTGGCCGGCGACCAGACATTGAAGCTTCGCGGGGGGACCGGGATGTTTGCCGGCAGGCTGCCGCTCGTATTCTTCACCAACATGCCCACCAACTCCGGCATGGTCCAGGGAAGCTACGCCGCCGTGACCCGCTATGATGCCGCCACCGGCGCCATCACCAGCGTGGATCCGAACCTGGCCCTGCTGGCCGGTCCGATGATCACCGACGTGAACGAGATGATCAGCAGGCTGAACCTGAAGAACACCATTTCTCCCGAGGACGGGGCCCTGCCGCGCGATATCAACGGCATCGACCCGGACTTCAAGATGCCCCAGGTGTGGAAAACCTCCCTGGCACTGGACTACGACGTGCCCGTGGCCTTTCCGTTGACAGTCACCCTGGAAGGGATCTATACCAAAAACCTCAACGGGGTCCTGCTGAAGGACTACAACACGAAGCAGCCGGACAACAGCTGGCAGCGTTTCAGCGGCCCCGACGACAGGTATATTTACCCGGCCCGCAGTGAGCGGACATATACCTCAACGGCTGCCTACGTGCTGTCCAACACCAGTGAAGGATGGGGTGCCATCGGGAACATCACGGTTCTTGCCGAGCCCATACCGGACCTGAACCTGATGTTTGCCTATACCTATACCGAGTCCAAGGAAGTTTCGGGCATGCCCGGCAGCAACGCTGCTTCCGCATACAATGGCCTCATCCAGATCGACGGGCCCCACCTGCCCAGGGTGCAGCGCTCGCAGTATGTGATTCCTACCCGGGCCATTGCCTCGGCTTCCTACAGGATTCCTTACGCCAATGACCACCTGGCCACCACGGTGAACCTGTTCTATGCAGGCTTCTCCCCCTATGGTTTCAGTTTCACCTATGCCAACGACATGAACGGGGACGGTCATGCCACCGACCTGATCTACATCCCGAAAGAAAAAGGGGAGATCCAGTTCATAAGCCAGGCCGACGAGGATGCTTTCTTCCGTTTTGTGGAGCAGGACAAATACCTGAGCAAAAACAAAGGAAGCTATGCCGAAGCCTATGCCGCCAGGGCCCCCTGGACACATCGTTTCGACCTGCGTTTTGCCCAGGACGTGAGTGTGAACATCGCCGGCAAGCGGAACACCCTGCAGTTTACCGTGGATATCCTGAACTTTGGCAACCTCCTGAACAGCGAGTGGGGTGTGAACAAGAACATGTTCGAGGCCAACGACGGTCAGATCCTGAGGTATGAAGGACGGGACGGCAACAATGTGCCCCGCTTCTCCATGGTCACCGATTCCGATGGCAACTACCTGTCCAACTCCTACTCCACCTTCTACAACTACAACCAGTTGTGGAGTCTGCAGCTGGGGGTAAGGTACATCTTCTAAATCCGTTATTATCCGGTTTAAAAAGTCCCGTCCTCATGGCGGGACTTTTTTTATTGCCTATTTTTGCTTTGAACCGGAAAAAATGCTAAGCCCATGAAAAAACACCAGATCAAAACAAACTGGAAAGGCGGCCTGCAATTCGATGCCGAGGTCAACGGACACCCCCTCACCATAGACGGTCCGCCGGACGCCGGAGGGCAGGACAAGGGTCCGCGCCCCAAACCACTCATGCTGCTGGCACTGGCCGGATGCACCGCCATGGATGTGATCTCCATGCTGAAGAAGATGCGGGTGGAGGTGGAAGACTTCCAGGTCGACGTGGAAGGGGAGCTGACCGAGGATTTGCCCACCCGCTACACCAGGATGAAGGTCATTTACCAGTTCAGGGGAAAGGACCTGCCCATGGACAAGCTGGAGAAGGCGGTGACCCTCTCCCGGGAAAAGTACTGCGGGGTGTCTTATATGTATAAGGCCGCGGGGATTGAAATCGATTACGAGATCAAGGTGGTGTAGGGGATTCAACTCGTTGATCCCTTTTCGGGGGACCCGCAGCAAAAAAGGCAGCCGGCTGTCACCGGCTGCTCTTTTTACGGAACGACCCGGCTGTAAGCTTGCTTACAGCCGGGTCATCCCATTAAAAAAGCCACTTTCGTGGCTGTTTTTTTATGCTGCGGAGAGAGAGGGATTCGAACCCCCGGAGGTGTTACCCTCAACGGTTTTCAAGACCGCCGCAATCGACCACTCTGCCATCTCTCCGGGGCAAAAGTACAAATTTTTTTCCCTCCGTGAAAAAAAAATGCCCCCGCGGGGATGGCCCAAAAAGCGTATTTTTACAGCGAACACCCAGCCAAACAACTCCGGCATGCAAAAACCCTCCCTGGCCATCGTGATCCTGAACTGGAACGGCAGGCATTTCCTGGAGAAATTCCTGCCGGGCGTGGTCTCTCACAGCCCGCCTGCCGCCCGGATCGTGGTGGCCGACAATGCCTCCACGGACGGCTCCCTGGACTGGCTGAAGGAACACCATCCTGAGGTGGAGCGGATCGGACTGTCCCGCAACCTGGGGTATGCCGGGGGTTATAATGCAGCACTCAGGCAAATCCGGGCGGATTATGTCGTCCTGCTGAATTCCGATGTGGAGGTGAGCCCAGGCTGGGTGGAACCGGTCCTGGATTTGATGGAGGCCCATCCGCAGGTGGCGGCCTGCCAGCCCAAGGTGCTTGCCCGGCACGACCGCAGCCGTTTCGAATACGCGGGTGCAGCCGGCGGCTTCATCGACCGCCTGGGATACCCTTTCTGCCGCGGACGCCTCTTCGGCGCCCTGGAGAAAGACCTGGGACAATACGATGACGAGAGGCCCGTATTCTGGGCCACCGGGGCCTGCCTGTTTGTCCGTGCCTCGGCCTTTAATGAATGCGGTGGCCTGGACGAACGTTTTTTCGCCCATATGGAAGAGATCGACCTTTGCTGGCGGCTGCAAAACCGGGGATACCGGGTGATGGCCTGTCCGCGCTCGGTCGTCTACCACATCGGCGGGGGTTCCCTGCCCGCCAGAAACCCGGCCAAGACCTTTCTGAATTTCAGGAACAGCCTGTGGATGCTCGCAAAGAACCTTCCGGCCAGGCATTTCTATCCGACAATGATCCTGAGATTGGGCCTCGACAAGCTGGCGGCCGCCGGTTTCCTGCTGTCGGGCAGGCCGCGTGACTGTCTGGCGGTGATGCGGGCCCTTTGGGCTTTTCTTGGCCGGCTCAGGGAGATGAGGCGGGATGCCGCGGGCGTATCCGGAAAGCTTCCGGACACCTTGTACCGCAAGAGCCTGTTATGGGCCTATTACGTAAAACGGAAAAGAAGGTTTTCTGAACTACCCGGACTGGAGGAACTGCCCGGCTGAAAGGCCTCTCCGGTGCTGCCCCGCTCCGGATGTTTTCCGGCTTTCAATCATTGAGGGCCTTTCGATTCCAGGATCTGCCTGAGCCCCTCCAGGGCCAGCCGGTACCCATCCAGGCCGAACCCGGCCACCACCCCCTGGCAGTGGGGACCGATGCGGCTTTCGTGCCGGAAGGACTCCCGCGCATACACATTGCTGATGTGGACTTCGGCCACGGGCACCCGCACCGCGGCCACCGCATCCCCGATGGCCACGGAAGTGTGGGTGTAGGCCGCCGCGTTCAGAAGGATGCCGTCGGCCCATTCCCCGGCCTCCTGGATCAGTCCGACGATCTCCCCTTCCACATTGCTCTGGGAATAACTGAACGCCACCTTCGGATAGGCCTTTTTTAACTGTTCCATGTATTCTTCAAAGGAGAGGCTTCCGTATATGCCCGGTTCCCGCCGGCCAAGCAGGTTCAGGTTGGGCCCGTTGATGATGGCAATCTTCATGGCGTTCGGTTTTAAATGCAAAGAAAAGAAAAACCCGCCAACCGCCAACATCCAATAGCCAACAACCAACAGCCAACAGCCAACCGCCAATACCAAAAAAATCCGTACCTTTGTCGTACTACGCACAAATAGGGGTGCCCCAAACAAACGGGCTGAGATCAAACCCATTGAACCTGATCCGGGTAATGCCGGCGAAGGGAAGGGATTTTAAACAGGGACGTGCTTTTCCTCTATTTGCCGTCGATTGTTTAACAAAAACACCGATTTTCTTATGAACAGGTTTTTATTGCCGGCATGGCTCATGCTGTTGCCTGTACTGGCCTGCGCACAAAATTTTTATTCCATCAGCGGACGGGTGACGGACCGGGAAGAGGGCATCGCCCTGCCCGGGGCGCACCTGGTGGTGGAAGGTACGCACAACGGGGGTTTTGCCGACCGGAACGGATTCTTCAGGCTGGACGGTGTTCCGGCCGGAACCCACACCATCCGGGTAAGCTACCTGGGTTACGAAACCCTCGAGGCTGGCATAGAGTTGACGGCCGATCTGCAGGTGGATTTTGTCCTGCAAAAAAGCCCGACCCTGGCCGGGGAGGTGGTGGTCACTGCCACCCGGGCCACGGGACGCCTGGCGGCGACTTACACCGACATGGGACGGGAGGACCTCATGGCCCGCAACCTGGGACAGGATCTGCCTTTCCTGATACAGATGACGCCTTCGGTCATCGTGAGTTCCGACGCCGGCACGGGGGTGGGTTACACCTGGATGAACATCCGCGGCAGCGACCATACCCGCATCAACGTGACCCTGAACGGCATTCCGGTGAACGATGCCGAGTCGCACGGTGTCTGGTGGGTGAACATGCCCGATGTGGTGTCTTCGCTCGACAACCTGCAGATACAGCGGGGGGTGGGACTGAGCACCCACGGCTCCGGGGCCTTTGGGGCCACCATCAGCATGCAGTCGACCAGCCTGCGCGACCAGACCCATGCCGAACTCAATACCTCCGCAGGTTCTTATGGCACACTGAAGAACACCTTATCGTTCGGCACCGGGCTGTTGGGAGAACGCTGGTCTTTCGATGGCCGCATTTCACGCGTATCGTCGGATGGGTATGTCGACCGGGCGAGCGTCGACCTGGGGTCGTTCCATTTCTCGGGAGGGTACTATGGGAAGAATACCATGGTGAAGGCCGTGGCCCTTTCGGGACGGGAAACCACCTACCAGGCCTGGAACGGGGTGCCCGGGGATTCCCTGCAGACCAACCGCCGTTTCAACCCGAGCGGCATGTATACCGACGGACAGGGGGTGCTTCGTTTCTATGACAATGAAACCGACAACTACCAGCAGGACCACTACCAGCTGCACCTGTCCCGGGCAGTCATTCCCGGGCTGGTGGCCAACCTGTCCCTGCATTATACCTATGGCCGTGGCTACTATGAGCAGTACCGGGAGAATGAACGTTTCAGCCGGTACGACCTGCCCGATGTGGAGATCGGGGGTCAGACCATCAGCCGCAGCGACCTGATCCGGCGCCGCTGGCTCGACAACCACTTCTATGGATTTACCTATTCGCTGAACCACAACAACCCGGGCCTGTTCGGGGCCACCCTGGGCGGGGGCTACCACCTGTACGACGGGGACCACTTCGGGGAGATCATCTGGGCCCGTCATGCCCAGTATGCGGACATCCGGCACCGCTATTACGACAACAACGGCTTCAAGCGGGATTTCAACAGCTTTCTCAAACTGACCCACGAGCCCGTACCGGGTCTGGAGGGTTTTGTGGATTTGCAATACCGCTTTGTCTCGTATGATTTTACCGGACTTGCCTGGGTGCACCAGGAGCTGGTCCCCCTGGGGCAGAACGTGGTGTTTCATTTCTTCAACCCCAAAGGCGGGTTCTCCTGGTCGCCCGGGTCTTCGGGGACCTGGTACATTTACGCCGGCATGGTCAGCCGGGAGCCGGTGCGCCGCGACTTCACGGAATCCTCTCCGGAAAGCCGGCCCAGGCCGGAGACCATGCACAACCTGGAGCTGGGCTACCGGCATGCGGCAACCCGCTGGAAGCTGGGAGCCAATGCCTACCTGATGAACTACAAAGACCAGCTGGTGCTGACGGGCGAGATCAACGATACGGGCGGCTACACGCGGACCAATATCGACCGGAGCTACCGGGCCGGCATCGAGCTGGAGGCGGCGTGGATCTTTAACCGCTGGCTGCAGTGGGAAGGCAACGCCACCCTGAGCCGCAACAAGATTGCCCGCTTTGTGGAGCATTCTGACCAGTATGACAATGCCTGGAACTGGGTCGGCGTCCACCAGCAAGTGTACGAGGATACCGACATCGCCTTTTCCCCCCCGGTGGTCGCCGCCAGCACCTTCCTGCTGAATCCCCTGGAGGATCTTACACTGGGTTTCACCAGCAAGTATGTCGGGCGTCGGTACATCGACAACACCATGAGCGCCGACCGCATGCTGGACCCTTACCTGGTGAGCGACCTGCGCCTCAACTACACCTTGCGGCCAGGCCTGCTGCGGGAGCTGGAACTGGTCCTCCAGGTGAACAACCTGTTCAATGTGCTTTATGAAACCAATGCCTGGATCTACAAGGGCGTGGTAGGAGATGCCGGGCTTGTCACCATCGAGGACGGCTACTTCCCCCAGGCGGGCAGGCATTATATGGTGGGGCTGAACGTGCGGTTTTAGATGGTGGCTATTGGCTTTTAGCTATTGGCTATTGGATTCTGGCCAACCGCCAACAGCTAACCGCCAATCCCAGGATCGTCCGGTTCGGGCTCCTGGTCGGGCTCCATGGCCCGGTGTACGGCATAATGCCGCCATTTGTCGATGACCCCCTGCATGTCGTCCGGGAGGGCAGACTCAAAAAACAGGGGGTTTCCGCTGATGGGATGGTTGAAGCCCAGGGTGCGTGCATGGAGGGCGTGGCGGGGCAGCAGGCTGAAGCAATTCTTCACAAACTGCTTGTACTTGGTAAAGGTGGTGCCTTTGAGGATCCTGTCGCCTCCGTAGGTGGCGTCGTTGAACAGGGGGTGGCCGGTATGCTGAAAGTGGGCCCGGATCTGGTGGGTCCGTCCTGTCTCCAGCCGGCACTCCACCAGGCTCACATAGCCGAAGCGCTCCAGCACCCGGTAATGGGTGACCGCCGGCTTGCCGTAAGCCCCGTCGGGAAAGACGTCCATCACCTTGCGGTTCTTGAGGCTGCGGCCAATGTGTCCGGTGATGGTCCCTTCCGCCTCCTTCAGGTCTCCCCAGACCAGGGCGTGGTAGATGCGGCGGATGCTGCGGTCGAAGAACATTTTTGCCAGGCGCGTCTGCGCCAGCTCGGTCTTGGCCACCACCATGATGCCCGAGGTGTCCTTGTCGAGGCGGTGCACCAGCCCCGGCTTGACGTCCTCCCGGTCGCGGCGGGGCAGGTGCCCGAAATGGTGCAGCAAGGCGTTGACCAGCGTGCCGGTGTAGTTGCCGTAGCCGGGGTGGACCACCATGCCGGCTTCCTTGTTGACGATCACGATGTGCCCGTCCTCATACAGGACCTCCACCGGGATGTCTTCGGGCAGCAACTCGACCTCCCGGGGCGGGTAGGCCATGACGATGCTCACCTCGTCAAGGGGTTTCACCTTGTAGTTGGGCTTCACCGCCTGTCCGTTCACCAGGATGTTGCCGGCCCGGGCGGCCACCTGGATCTTGTTGCGGCTGGTGTTCTCCAGGCGGGCAAACAGGAACTTGTCGATGCGGAGCAGGCCCTGCCCCTTGTCCGCCACGAAACGGTGGTGCTCAAAGAGTTCCTGCTCTTCCTGCCCGTCCTGTTCGTCTTCCGGTTCAGGGTAATGCCCTTCTTTATTCATGGGAAATGGGTTTACCGGGCAACGACAAAGCGGACCACCCCGCTCTGCCTGCTCACGGCATGGGTGATGCGCAGGATGTAGACCCCGTTGCTGAATGATTCGAGCGGGAGGGTGGGGGTGTAGTCCCCGCGGAAGACCATCCTGCCGTACAGGTCGAAGGCTTCCATGCGGTAGAGGCCGTCATCCTCCTCCCCGGCTCCCAGGCTGACCCTCAAATAATTTCCGCCGGCGGGGTTGGGGTATACGCTCAGGGGCAGCTGGCTGCCGGGTTCAGTGGCTGTGGTGGGTAGGCGGGGCGCGCCCATCACCGGACGGATCATCAGGGCCCCGGGGTAAATCGAGGGCATCCATTCCCCCTGCACATTATAGAACAGCTTGTCGCTGGCATCCCGGCTCCAGTCGAAGCCGATGCTGAGGAAGTCCGGGATGTCGATGCGCCCCTGCTGGGCCAGTCCGACGTAAAAGGTCTCCGGCACCGGCACGGCCTGGTCCAGCACATAGGTGACAAAGGCATTGAGTCCGTCTGCATAGTCGGACAGCACGACCTCCTCCGACTGGTAGAGGATGATTTCCTCCGGATGAAGGCTTTCCCAGACGGTGAAACGGAAAGCCCGGTCTTTGTTCTGGCTGCCGATGGTGCGGTTGAAGTAGATCTGGACGGCTCCCAGCTCATCGGCCTTGCTGCCTGTGAAACGGTAGGCCAGGCGGGGGTTCCACCCGGTCAGGCCGTAGCCTTGTTCGGGCACCCCGTCGTCGTAGGCGAAATGGTTGTCGAAGTGCTGGCGGTAGACCAGGGTGTCGTTGCGGGGGCGGTCGTCACCGGCCGCGCCGGCGCGCACCACATGCACGATATCGAAATGCCGTTTCTCCGCCGGCGCAGTGGGCAGGGGGTTGGGGATCACGATCGGACGGGCATGGGGCTGGTAGGCCTGGTAGCCATGCGTGCTGAAGGGTTGGAGGTTCCAGGTGCCGCCCGAATAGTTGCGCACGATCTGGCCGGCCTCATCCCGGATGAAGTAGCGGTAGGAGTATGGGTAGACGGTATTGTCCAGGTTGGTGATCAGCATCTCGAAGTCCTCCCGCAGGTGTTGCTGGGGATTGAGGATGTAGTGCGACCAGGGCATGGCCGAGTACTCGCGCAGCAGCGACTGGGCGGGGCCCGCAAAGGCGATGTCGTAATCGCTTTCCTCCTGGCGGCGGCGGTTATGTCCGAGCGTCACATAGTCGACATGCCAGACAGCGCGCGACGAAGCCAGGTTGTCCAGGCTCTGTCCGGAAGAAGGGGGGTAGCTGAGCATGGCCGTGAACCGGAAGCGGAAATCCTTGCGGAAATAGACCGGGTCGGTGACGGGCAGGGCCACCCGGCGGAACCAGGGGAATGTATCCGACGAGAACTCACTGAGACTCATGCCTTCCGTTTCCCATACAGTCTCCCAGAGGTCTTCCACCCAGACCACTTCGCCTTCCCCGTCCAGGTCCCAGTAGCCCGGGGTGTGCAGAAACTCCAGTTTCAGGGCGTCATCGGGGGTGGGCGGACCGCTCCTTCCCTGTGGCTGGTAAAAAAAGCTGATGATGACCGAGTCGGCCGGGCTGAGGGCACGGGCTGAAGGAATCATTACCGAATCGAGCCGGATGGGCTGGGAAGTGAGGCGGTCGGCCACGTAAGGGGTATTGGTCGGCTCGATATGCGGGTACATCTGCCCGTGTTCGTCCAGGGCGTCGAAGGTGGCCGTGCCCCAGGTGCGCGGATGTATGGCGAAGCTGTTGTTGACAAACACCTGCCGGTCGGCCCACAGGCGGCTGTCGGGATAGGGCCCCTGGTAGGAGAAGTCATCCCAGAAGGGCAGGCTGAGTGCAGTGGGCTGTTCCCCTGACTTGTGGGGCAGCGGCAGGGCCTCCTTTACCGGATTGGCCTCCAGCGGGAGGAGCACCTCCTGGGCCCATGCGGGAATGGCCGGGACCGCGAGAAGCAGGAAAATACAGGCTATAAGTCTTTGGGTCATTCGTTTCGGATTTCTTGTCGGATGGGACCGAAGGTGGCTGCTCCCCTGTCAGAGGTTGTCCAGCTCAAAGGCTTCCACCGGCCGGTACCAGATGTTGATCTTTTCGTTCTTGCGGACCATGGCGTCCTCCTCGTACTCGGGCTCCTGCCGGAAAACGCGGGCATCCCGCAGGCTGACGCCTTCCTCGAAGACTTCCTCCCCCAGCTCCAGCCCAAAGGCCTCCAGGGTCTGGCGCACCTCTTCGGGCGTCTTGCCAAACAGCAGGGGGACGGGCACGGTGAGCAGCTCCTCCAGGTAGGCTTCGAAATCGAACACATCCGGAGAGCGGTAGTAGAGGTCGACCGTGCTGCCGGCCTGCAGGTAGTGGTTGCGGCCCACCGGGTCGGGCTGCATGCGGTAGACGCGGACATCTTCCCCTTCCTCGTCCAGGTAGAATTCGTTGCCGACATTCAGGGTGGCTGCATTGAGTTCTTGTATGGCCTCCCGCCTGGGCAGGCCCACCAGCATGGGCACCATCACGATGTTCTCGCCCAGGCCCTCGCCCAGCACCAGGTCGATGGGGGTGCCCTTCTCCACCAGGGTGCCCGGCTCGATCGCCCCGCCCTGGTATTTCTGTTGCAGGACGGCATTGCGGGCGATGTCCGGGCGGTATTCCAGCACCCCGAGCTGCAGCCCGTAGGTTTCCAGGCGGGTGACCGCCTGCCTGTAGGACAGGTCCGTCAGGTCGGGCATGGGGACCATCTCGGGCATCATGGCCACGGTGGTCAGGTAAATGGTGCGGTTGCGCTTCACCTCCGTGCCGGCCAGCGGGTCCTGGGAGGAGACGCTTCCCTTTTCCCGGGTGTCGTCGAAGATGGAGTCGTTGATGACATAGCGCAGGCGGTGCTCCCGGATCAGGGCCCTGGCCTCGGCTTCCTGCAGGCCTTCCAGTGCGGGTACCGCCACGGTGCGGCCGTGGTGGGTGTACAGGTCGAGCAGTCTGAGGGCGCCCCACAACAGGAACACCCCCAGGGCGATTGCATAGACCAGGTGTTGCAGAAACTGCCGGGTCCGTATGAAGTCCAGTAAACGCATACCCAAAAGTACAAAATAATGTCCGGGCCCGCCCGGGAAATCCCATCATTCAACTAACGAATTTATCGGGCGTTTATGGTATGTAGGCGTTTTTTTTTTAAGTTTGCCCGGAGGGGTCCCGGGCCTGTCCGACGAAACCAATGAACAAGATTCCCTGCATGCACAAGAACATTGCCCTGGTTGCCGGAGGGGACTCCGGAGAATACGTGATCTCGGTCGAAAGCGCCCGGATGATCAAAAGAAATATGGATCCCTCCCGTTACAGGGTGTATACCATCCTGATCAGAGGACCCGAATGGGTCTGGCTGCGGGAGGACAGCACCACGGCGGCGGTCGACAAAAACGACTTTTCCATCCTGGACGGGGGGGAGAAACTGCGGTTCGACTGCGCCTTCATCACGATCCACGGCACCCCCGGGGAGGACGGCAAACTGCAGGGCTATTTCGAGATGATGGGCATTCCGTTCACCACGGCGGGACTGCTCCCTTCGGCCCTGACCTTCAACAAATACTTCTGCAACATCCTGGCCGCCCATTTCGGGATGCCGGTGGCGCGCTCGGCCAAGTTTTCGCGCGGCCAGTCCCTGGATGAGGCCCAGGTGCTGTCGAAGGTGTCCCTGCCCGTTTTTGTGAAACCCAACAAGGGAGGATCCAGCCTGGGCACGAACTTCGTGAGGGAGGCCTCCGGGCTGATGCCCGCCATCCGTCAGGCCCTGGATTGCGATGACGAGGTGTACGTGGAGGAGTACATCCGGGGCACCGAGCTGACCTGCGGGGTGTTTCGCCACAGGGGAGAGGTACTGGCCCTGCCGGTGACCGAGATCATCAGCAAGACGGGGGCGCAGTTTTTTGATTTCGAGGCCAAGTACACCAAGGGGGCGGCCGACGAGATCACCCCGGCCCGCATCCCGGAGGAGCTGACCCGGCAAGTGCAGCAGACCACGGCCCGGCTTTACCGCCAATTCGAGATGAAAGGGCTGGCGCGCATCGATTATATTTATAACGGGGAGCGTCTGTACTTCCTGGAGATCAACGTGACGCCCGGCATGGCCGAAACCAGCATCGTGCCGCAGCAGGCGGCCGTGGCGGGCATCCCCGTAATGGAGCTGTTCAGCAGCCTGATAGAGGAGGCCCTGGCGGGCCGGACCGGGACTGCTCCCGGGAAATAAGCCCCCTCTCCCTGAGGAATCCTGCGAGTTTCTCCAACGCCCGGCCGCGGTGGCTGATGGTGTTTTTCAGCGTTTCGTCCATCTCTGAAAACCGCTGATCGAATCCATCGGGCAGGAAGACCGGGTCGTAGCCGAAGCCGCGCCCTCCTGCCGGCTCCCGGGTGATCTGTCCCCGCACTTCTCCTTCAAACAAGAATTCTTCCCCATTGAGGATCAGGGCGATGACCGCCCGGAAGCGGGCCTTGCGGTTTTCCTGTCCATGCAACAGCTCCAGCAGTTTGAGGATGTTGTCGCGGGCACTGCCGCCGGGCCCGGCAAAGCGGGCCGACCGCACCCCGGGCGCCCCGCCCAGGGCGTCCACCTCCAGCCCGGAGTCGTCCGAAAAGCAATCGATCCCCAGGCGCGCGTGCACATGGCGCGCCTTGGCCAGGGCGTTTTCCTCCAGGGTGTCGAAAGGTTCGGGGATCTCCTCCGTCAGGCCGGCCCCGGCCAGGGAGGACACAGTCAGGTCCGGTCCCAGGATCGCGCGGACCTCCGTCAGCTTGTGGGGGTTGTTGCTGGCGAACAGCAGCCGTGTCTTCATTTCAGCTCCACCAGCACGAAATTCTTGGGCACCTTGTCGCCCACCTTCACATGCACTTTCTTCACCGTGCCGCCGGCCGGGGCGATGAGCACGTTCTTCATCTTCATGGCTTCCAGGATGCAGAGCCTGCTCCCTTCTTCCACCACCTCGCCCTTTTTCACGAACACCTCCTGGATGTTCCCGGGCATGAAGGACGTGATTTTTTTGGGGTCCCTGGGCTGGTAGGGCTTGCGGCCGAGGTGCATCTTGTTCAGCAGGGTTTCGTACTCCGCATCGTCAACGACCAGCCGGGCATATTCAGGTTTCTGTGTTTTCCTGCTCATGGATTCGGACTTGTTAAAACGGGGGGATCCCGTGTTTCTTCTGTGGGACGAGCTGGGACTTCTGGGAGGAGATGTCCATGGCGTGGATCAGGAAGCGGCGCGTTTCCGAGGGTTCGATCACGGCGTCGATATACCCGTGTGCGGCCGCCACGTATGGGTTGGCAAACTTCTTCTTGTATTCGTCCACCTTCTTCTGCCGGGTCTCTTCCGGGTTTTTGGATTGGAGGATCTCCTGGCGGAAGATGATGTTGGCGGCCCCTTCGGGTCCCATGACCGCAATTTCGGCGGTCGGCCAGGCGAAGACAAAATCGGCCTTCAGGTGCCGTGAACACATGGCGATGTACCCACCCCCGTATGCCTTGCGCAGGATGACTGTCAGTTTGGGCACCGTGGCCTCGCTGTAGGAATAAAGGATCTTGGCCCCGTGCCGGATCACCCCGGCATGTTCCTGGTCGATCCCGGGCAGGTAGCCCGGCAGGTCGACCAGGGTGACCAGCGGGATATTGAAGGCGTCGCAGTACCGGATGAACCGGGCCGCCTTGTCGGAGGAGTCCACATCGAGGACCCCGGCCAGCACCAGCGGCTGGTTGGCCACGAAGCCCACGGTTTCCCCGTTGAGGCGCCCGAAGCCGATCACCATATTGGCGGCAAACAGCTCCATGACCTCGAAGAAGTCGCTGTCGTCGCTGATGGCGCGGATCACGTCCCGGACATCATAGGGTTCCCTCGGATCGGTCGGGATGATATGGTCGATGCGGTATTGACGGAGTTTGGGCGTCTTTTTGGGGAAGGCGGCCGCTTTCCGCTGGTTGTTCCAGGGGATGTAGGACACCAGCTTCTTGATCATCTGGAAGCATTCCGCCTCGCTCTCGGCGAAGAAATGGGCGTTGCCGGTGATCTCCGAATGCACCCGGGCGCCTCCCAGCTCCTCCATGCTGATCTCCTCCCCCAGCACGGACTTGATGACCTCCGGTCCGGTGATGAACATCTTGGAGATCTTGTCCACCACGAACACGAAGTCGGTCAGGGCAGGGGAGTAAACCGCCCCTCCCGCACAGGGTCCCAGGATCACGGAGATCTGCGGGATCACGCCCGAAGCCTGCGTATTGCGGAAGAATATCTCCCCGTATCCGGCCAGGGAATTCACTCCCTCCTGGATGCGGGCGCCCCCGGAATCGTTGATGCCGATGATCGGGATCTTTAGGTTCATGGCATGGTCCATGATCTTGCCGATCTTGCGGGCGTGCATCAGCCCGAGGGATCCGCCGGCCACGGTGAAGTCCTGCGCATAGATGCACACCGGATGCCCGTTGATGGTCCCGGTGCCGGTGATGACCCCGTCGCCGGGCAGGTGTTTCTTGTCCATGTCGAAATCCTTGGCGGCATGTTCCACGAACAGGTCATACTCGTGAAAGGAATTCGGGTCGAGCAACGACACAATGCGTTCCCGGGCCGTCATCTTGCCCATGGCCACCTGTTTTTCGATGGCTTTGGCGCCGCCTCCCTGTAAAGCACCCTGCATCCGCTTCTTCAGGTCGAGGGTCTTCTGTTTAATTGACATAGCTTCCGTTTGTTATGAAAAAACCCCCAAAAGTAAAGAAAAAAAAGCGAAAGAAGGGCCGGTTTGCGGGGATCAATTTGTCCGCACCCTCCGGGGCCGGCCGCGGGACACGGGGGGATTTTGGATAAACCCACCGGAACGGTTTTCCGGCAGCCGCTTGGATGGGACAAAACCCGGGGAGGGGGAATTAAACTTTTGTTTGAGTCTTTGGCCCGTGTTTTGATGGATAACCCCAGGTGGGGAACCTGGTCCTTCGGGGAGGTGTCCGGGACCCCGCCTTGGCATTTTTTTGTACATTTACGGGATGTTTCTGGTCGTATAGCCCGGATGAGCTTGAGCCATTTATATTCTTTTTTCCGTCGGATGTTCCGGTGCTTTCCGCTGCTGTGGGCCCCCATGCTCCTGGCCGCCGGCACCCTCATGGCACAGCCCGGCGGAATCACCCCGTGGCAGGCTCCCGGGTCCGGTCCGGAGCCAGGCAGGAGAGCCCCTTCCCTCTGGCAGGCGGAGGACCCGGTGGTCCGTGACAGGGAAGGGCTGCTGCAACTGGCAGACTCCCTGTCGGCCGTGTTCCAGGAGGCCCAACGGCAATCGGTGGAAAAAGCCCTGCAGCTGGGCCTGGAAGCCCGGTTCACCACCCGCGAGGGGGTGCGCTACGCCTTGCAGCGAGTGGAAGACGGACTGCCATACTATTATTACACGCTGAATGCCGGAGGGGCGGTGACTTCGGCCACCCGGGAGCTTTATCCCGGGGGCGCCAACCGGCTGTTTCTCACCGGCAGGGGTCTGTCTGCCGGCATGTGGGATGCCGGCAGCGTGTATCCGGCCCATCCCGAGCTCTCGGGCAAGGTGGAGAACCGGGACCCCCTGACCGGCTATGACGGCCACGCCACGCATGTGGCCGGGACGCTGGTGGCCCGGGGCCTCCGCGAACAGGCAAGGGGCATGGCTTACGAAGGCAGGATCCTGGCGTACGACTGGGAGAACGACCTGGGTGAGATGGCCACGGAGGCGGCCCGGGGCATGCTTCTTTCCAACCACAGCTATGGAACGCCCCTTGGCTGGGACCTGCAGGACGGGCAGTGGCGCTGGATGGGCCCCACCGGGGCCGATGAGGATTACCGTTTCGGTTTCTATTCCAGCGTGAGCCGGGCCATCGACCAGATCGCCTATTCTGCACCCTACTACCTGCCTGTATGGGCCGCCGGCAACGACCGGGATGATGCCGGGGATAACAGCCGTCCCCCCGACGGGCCTTTCGATACGATCGGTCCCGAGGCCCTTTCAAAGAACGTGCTCACGGTGGGGGCCGTCAACGGCATTCCGGAAGGATATGCCAGACCCGAAGATGTGGTGATGACACCGTTCAGCAGCTGGGGGCCGACCGACGACGGGCGCATAAAGCCCGACCTGGTCACCAAGGGGCGTTCGGTTTTGTCGACTTACCTGGGCGACCAGTACGTAAGCAGCAGCGGCACCTCCATGGCCGCACCCATCGTGGCCGGCTCGCTCCTGCTTATCCAGGAGTTGTACCATGGAATGACCGGTGGCAGCTACCTCAGGGCCGCCTCCCTCAAGGGACTGGCCATCCATACGGCCCGCCAGGCCGGTGCAGGTCCGGGTCCCGATTATGCCTTCGGATGGGGGCTGCTGGATGCGAGCCGGATGGCGGGTTTCCTGACCCGGCTGGCGGATGGCAAGGGGTATTTCCTGGAGGGCAGCCTGGTCAACAACCAGGTGTTCGAGTATTCATTCACCCTTGCGGGGGAAGAGCCACTGACCGCCACCCTGGCCTGGACGGATGTGCCGGGCACCCCGGTGGCGGCCCAGCTGAACCCCGCCGACCGGATGCTGGTCAACGACCTCGACATGCGGGTCATTCATGAAGGGGGGGAGGTGTACCTGCCATGGGTGCTGGATCCGGATTCCCCTGCAGCCCCTGCCGGGCGGGGTGACAACTTCAGGGACAATGCAGAAAAGATCTTCATTGAAAGCCCTCCGGCGGGCAATTACCGTTTGGTAATCAACCATAAAAGCAATCTAATCGGGGGCAAGCAGGATTTTTCCCTGTTTGTCCAGGAAGGGGACCCGGGTCCGCGCACCAGCTATTACTGGGTCGGCAGCAACGGGCAGTGGCACGATCCCTCGAAATGGTCGCTCAGCAGCGGGGGCGAGCCGGCCGGCGTGGTGCCCGGACCGGACGACCATGTGGTGCTCGACCGGCATTCCTTCTCCCAGGAGAACCAGCTGCTGACGCTTCTAGCCGATGTGGCCTGCCATACCCTGACGGTGACGGCAGGGGCGCAGGGACTGGTCAACATGAACGGCCGCACCCTGTCTCTTTCCGGCTCCCTGTATGCAGAAAGGGGCTTCTTCGACCCCGGCGGACCCGGGATGCTGCGTTTTGAGGGGACCCGCAAGGACGCCTATGTATATTTCGAGGACCCTGGCAAGGCATCTTCCGCCCCGGTCAGCCTGGTGTTCGACCATCCCGCGGGCAGGTGGCGGCTGCTCTCCTCCCTGGCGGCCGACCGTCTGGTGCTCCGGGCCGGGGAGGTGGTCATGGAAGATGTCGCCCTGCAGCTCAGGGAACTCCTCGTGGAAGACAATACTTTACATAAAGTGTTGAATATGAGGTCTTCCAGGCTTTATGACCTGGAGCAGGTGTATTTTCCGGACCGTGACTTCCTCCTGATGGCTGGAAAGGCATCTTTCCGTTTTGGTGAGGAGGAAGCGGAGCACCCGGTGGAGGGGGCGTTCAACACGGGGGGTGTCATGATCCACTCCCTGGTCAACCATGCCCGGCTGGAGGTCCGTGGGCGCCTCCTGCTGCACGAACTGTTCAATGACGGGCCTTTGGGGCTGTATGATGATCTGGAGGCGGATGACCTTATGTTCACGGGAAGGGCTGCCTTCACCCTGTTCGGGGAATCCGGGATCTTGGTGGGAGATATATTTTCCGGCTATGGAACACCGGACAGGCTGGTGCCTTTCGAGGGTGCCGGGGAGGAGAATGCCATTCATTCCAGGACCGGCCGGGTGTTCTGCCTGGACTATCTCTCGGTGCACAGGCTGCATGCCATCGGACCTGCCCTTTTCAATGCCGGGGAAAACAGTACGGTCAGCCAGTCGTACGGCTGGCTGCAGATGGATTGCGGGGACATCCTGTTCGCGGATTTTGAGGTGACCTCCCCCTGCCGCAACAGCTGGACCTTTTTTCATGACCGGAGCAGTGGTCCCGTGGAACAATGGCTCTGGCAGTTCGATACGCTGGGTGGTTCGGAAGAACAGTCTCCGGTATTTACCTTTCCGGATACAGGCGCCTATCAGGTCCGGCTTGCGGTCAGCGCCGGTGACAGGTTGCATGAAACCACCAGGTCCCTGCAGGTAGTGGAGAACCCCTTGCCCCGGCCGGAGATCTTCCTGTCGGGCAATACCTTGTTTGTCGATGTGGAAGCCGCTTTTTACCAGTGGTTCCGTGACGGCCATCCGATCGACGGGGCGACGGGCAGGACCTACCATAATGAAGGCGGACAAACAGGGGTATACCAGGTGCTCATTGGCGATGAATTCTGCAACCGGCCTTCCATCAATGAGATCCCGGTGTCGGCCGGCAGTCCCCATCCGACGGAAAAAAGCCTGTTAATTTATCCCAACCCGGCGCGTGAACAGGTGAGGGTCAGCCTGGGAACGCCCATTCACTGGCTGGAGGTGTTTGATATGCTGGGGCGGCCCCTGTTCCGGCAGGAAGGAGACACCGGCAGCGTGCTGCTGGATGTGGGGGGGGTGCCCCAGGGGATTTACCTGCTGAGGGTATATGACGGGCAGCGCCTGCACCACGGCAGGATCAGGGTCTATTAGGGTGGAATGGAATTTGTTTATAATTTTGGCGTCGGTTTTATCCATGGTTTTTTAATGCGAATCGTTTTATGATGAATAAAAATTTTTTCCGGATGGGGCTTATTGTGGCCCTGTCCCTGATCCAGGTGCAGTGCACAAAGATTGAACGCGAGGATCCCGTGATCGCGGAAGAGGAGCTGCGCAACAAGCTGACGTTGTCCCAATACTACAACGCCATGTACCTGGGCAGTGACTTTGCCCGCTTCCCGCTCATGTGGATGCAGCAATTGTCGGGGGTTAGGGGATCCCACCTCCAGGTGGAGAATTACAATCCCGTCATGGCCCATTTCGATGACACCTGGCAGCTGTTTTACTTCAACCTTGTCCGGGAGATGAGCCTGCTGGAATACTATGCCGTTGAGCTCAACGCCCCGCGATTCAGCGGGATGGGCCTGGCCATGCAGGCCTGGATGTTCGGTCTGGTCACCGATGCCTGGGGGGATGTGCCTTTTTCTGAGGCATACAAATACCATGGCATGGGAAGCAACCCGGTATATGACGGACAGGAGGCGGTCTACAACGCCATTTTCAAAACCCTGGACGACAGCATGGAGATGCTGGAAACGCCCGTGGAAGGTACCCTGGTTCCCCGCCCGTCCGACGACTTCTATTATGAAGGGGATGTGGAAAAATGGAAGAAGTTCGTGCGTTTTCTGAGGTTGCGCCACACCCTCCGGCTAAATCATCTGTCAGGCGATTACTCCGGGGCCCTGGCCCTGGTCCAGGCGGGGGGGATGTTCGAATCGGTGGCGGACGACCTGGTGTTCCCTTTTGCCAACATGGCCGAACTGGAAAATCCGTGGTACCTGTTTGATTATGCGATCGGCAACACCCGGGTGGGTGCTTTTCTGGTGGACCGGCTCCAGGCCACGGACGACCCCCGGCTGGGTAAGTACGTCAGGCTGACCACCCAGAATGAACGGATCGGGGCGGCTCCCGGCTCCGAGAACCTCAATGCATCCCGGATCGCCAACTCAGGAGGCACCATCGGCAGCCAGAATGCCGGGCTGACAATGGCCGGGTACAGCGAACAGAAGTTCATTGAAGCGGAAGTGTACCACCGCATGGGCATGCCGGCCCAGGCCGATGCGGCCTATGCAGCCGCCGTGATCGCTTCCCTGGAGATGCACCAGGCCCGCAACGCCCAGTGGGAGGAGGAACACGCCCTGCGGGAGCAGGTTAGCCTGGAGGACATCATGACCGCCAAATACGTTGCCCTGTTTTTGAATCCGGAGGTGTGGACCGACTGGAGGCGGACGGGCTACCCGGTATTTGAAACCGTCCCGCCCGCCAACCAGAACGGGGACCTCGTTCCGCGCCGGCTCCTGTATCCGGCCTTCGAGGAGCAGAACAACCCGGTCAATTTCCCCCTGAATGTGGACATCAACACCCGTGTGTGGTGGGACCGGGTGGAGTGATTGAGGGCTAGGCCGTAAGCCGGTCCCTGCACGGAGGCTGCTTCAGAACCTAAGGTCATACAGGCCAGGGTTTTGAGGCAGTCTCCGTTTTTTATATGCCCGGCTCTCTATATAAAAATATATTATATAGCCAAAAGAATTAATATATTTTAACAGTATGTTAACTTTTTTTTTACATTTGCTTGATTTGGATTGGGCTCGTTTTCCAACCAAGGTGAACCATCCTTTCTTTAACAAAAACCAAAAAAAACATGAAGCGAATCCTGATTCTGTTTGGGATGATCCTCTTTATGGGGACGTCCTTGTTTGGACAACAGATCCGGGTGACCGGCGTCGTGACAGACCTTGAGGACGGGTCCACGCTGCCCGGTGTCACCGTGATTGTCCAGGGAACCACCATCGGTGCCATCACCGATGCCAACGGGAGGTACGAGATCAATGTGGCGGCCGACGGCACGCTGGTCTTCTCGTTCGTAGGCCTCCGGACCGTTTCGATCCCCGTGGGCGGGCGGACGGTCATCAATGTGGCCCTTGAGAGGGACGTGTATTCCGTGGAAGAATTCGTCGTGGTGGGCTATGGTGTACAGCAACGCCGCGACATTTCCGGTGCGGTATCCACCGTGCGCGGGGAGTCCATCCGGGCCATCCCCGTCCAGACTTTTGAGCAGGCCCTGCAGGGGAAAGCCGCCGGGGTGAACATCACCATCCCGAATGCCGTCCTGGGGAACCCCCCGGTGATCCGGGTCCGCGGGTTCAATTCCATCTCCGGCAGTTCCTATCCGCTGGTGGTGGTGGACGGGGTTCCGGTCTTTACCGGAGACCTCAGCCGGTCCGGCGCCGCCCTGAACGTGCTGGGGGACATCAACCCGTCCGACATTGAGTCCATTGAGATCCTAAAGGACGCCTCCGCCACGGCCATCTACGGGTCCAGGGCCGCCAACGGGGTCGTGCTGGTAACCACCCGGCAGGGGATGCCCGGGCAGACCCAGGTGACCTACGATGCCTCCTTCGGGGTGACCAGCGCCAGCCGCCTCTACGAGATGATGAATGCCGAGCAGTTCGTGGAACACAAGAACATGGCCCGGGCCAATGTCGGACTGGGGCCTGCTTACTTTCTGAACTACGATCCCGATGGCAACCTCATCGACACCGACTGGAACGATGTGATCTACCGCACGGGGCTGCAGCACAACCACTCCCTGAACTTCACGGGGGCCACCCAGCGGACGCGCTATTTTGCTTCCGTCGGTTACGCCTTCAACGAGGGGATCATCCGGACCAACGATTACGAGCGCAAGAGCGCCCGCCTGAATGTGGACCACAAGCTGACGGACTTTCTGGATGTGAGCGCCAACTTCTCCTACACAAACTCCTTCTCCCATGCCCCGAACACGGGCTCCCTGGCCGGAGGCAACTTCTCCACGGCGGGGGTCGGCCGCATCGCCTTCCTCTATGCGCCCATCGTGCCGCAGTATGTATACGAGAACAATGGCTGGCCCACCAAGGACGACCCGAATAAGTTCTACAATATTTCCGGGGCCCTGATCGGCACCCTCAACAACACCCAGGGCGTGGGCTTCTTCCACCCGAACTTCCTGTTCGATTACAACAACCAGACGGCCGAATCCGACCGCATCGTGGGCAACGTGGCCGCCAATGTGACGTTCATGCCCGGACTGGTGTTCCGTACCGTGTTCGGGCTGGACAACAGCGCGCTGGAGTCACGCATCTTCTACGATCCGCGCCACGGTGACGGTACCTCCCGCAACGGGGATGCCATCAACTATTTCGACCGCCGCAACCGCTGGAACTGGACCAACACCCTGAATTACATAACCACCATCAGCGACCGGCTGAACCTGAACGCCCTGATCGGCGCCGAGGAGCAGTACACCCAGTTCGATGGCTGGAACGGCTGGCGGCAGAACATTGCCGACCCCTTCTTCACCAACTACCAGGGCAGCTTCACCACCACGGTGGTCGATGGGGGCGGACTCCTGAAAGCCGAAAACTATTTCATCTCCTTCTTCGGCCGTTTGAACATGAACTTCGACCGGAAGTACTACTTCGAAGTGAGCGGTCGAAGGGACGGTTTTTCCGGCCTGGGTCCGGACGCCAAGTACGGGAATTTCGGGGGTGCCTCCATCATGTGGAACATTGCCCGGGAGGATTTTATGACGGCCAGCGCCCTGGGCGATATTTTCTCCGACCTGCGCATCAAGGCCAGTTACGGCCGCGTGGGGAACATTTCCGGGATCGCCAATTACGGTTCCCTCTCGCTATACGGGGCCGGTGTATATAATGACAACCCGACCCTGTTCTTCTCCCAGGCCGGCAACCCCGACCTGGCATGGGAGGCATCCAGCAAATACGATGCGGGGATCGCTTTCGGACTGTTCAATGACCGCATTCAGGTTGACTTCAACTACTATTACAACCTGATCGATGACCTCATCCTGAATGTGCCGCAGGCCCCCTCCAAGGGGATTCCGGGCAACTCAATCCCGGCCAACGTGGGCTCCATGTACAATACGGGCCTGGAATTCACCCTGACCAGCTACAACCTGCAGACCGACCGGTTCTCCTGGACCAGCACCCTGAATCTCAGTACCCTGAAGAATGAGGTCACGGCACTGGCTCCCGGGGTGGATGAGATCCTGGGGGTCACCTCCCTGGAAACCACCAACCGCACCGTGGTAGGGCAGCCCATCGGCAGCATCTGGGGGGTGCGGACCGACGGGGTGGATCCTGCCACCGGCAGGAGGATCTTCCTCAATGCCAATGGGCAACAGGTGTTTTACGACCATTCCGCACCGGCCGCCTCCCGGTGGACGCTGGCCGACGGCACGACCCACCGCGCCATCAACATCACCGACGACGGAACCGTGCTCGGCAGTCCCATACCGCGTTTTTACGGGGGGCTGGACAACACCCTGACCTACGGGAATTTTGACATGACTGTGAGCCTCACCTTTGCCACCGGTTTCTACATTTATAACGGCTCCAAAGCAGGGCTGAGGGACCAGCGTACCTGGAACAATACCAAGGAGGTGTATGAGAAAGCCTGGAAACAGCCCGGCGACATCACCGACATTCCCAAGCCCATTTGGGGGGACAACGTGTCCAACGGTTCCACCATGGTGCAGTCCCAGAATGTGGAAAAAGCAGATTTCCTCAAGGTGCGCAACCTGGGGATCGGCTACCGCCTGGAGAATGATTTCCTGAGGAGCGCCGGTGTCAGAAGTGTCCGCCTGCATGTGCAGATGTTCAATGTCCTGACCCTGACAGGCTACGAAGGAGCCGATCCGGAGATCTCCTCCATGGGTGACTCCAACCTGGCTCCCGGGGTGGACAGGAACACCGTACCCCAGGCAAGGACCCTATCCTTCGGCCTCAATGTCACCTTTTAATTCACGTAAAAGCTCAGAAGCATGAAAAATAAATTCAAAATATTCATGATCGTTGTCCTGGCTGCGTTCACCCTGAACGCCTGCTTCGATGAATACCTCGAGCCGGTGCCGTCGACGGCGATCTCGGACCTGACCGCCTTCGATACGAAGGACCGCATCGTGGCCCAGGTCAACGCCATGTACACGTCCGTGAAAAGCGGGCAATATCTTGGAGGACGGTATATCGTTTACAGCGACATCCGCGGGGACGACTTCCTGAACCTCCGGTCCAACGGGGTGACCGGCTACCAGACCTGGCAGCACAATATGGCCCCGTCTACCAACGAAGTCATCAACCTCTGGGGGGCATGCTATGCCGCCATCAACCGCATCAATGTGTTCCTGGAGGGCCTCGAGAATGCCAAACAGGACCCGGTCCGCTCTTCCCTGCTGACCGAGGCGGAGTTCAACCAGTTCCGGGGGGAGGCCCTGGCCCTGAGGGGGATGATCTATTTCGACATGTCCCAGTTGTATGCCAAGCCCTACAACCAGGATCCCAGTGCCCTGGGCATGATCCTCCGCCTCAAGGCTGAACGCACCGCGGCCGACAACGACCTGGCGCGCAGCACCGTGGGGGAAACCTACACCCAGATCCTGGCCGACCTGAACGCGGCCGAGCCCCTGCTGCCCCTGGCCCATGGCGCCGGCACCGGCAACACGGTGCTTAATGTGACCCGCATGCAGCGCAATACGGTCATCGCCCTGAAGTCGCGCGTATACCTGCACATGAACAACTACCAGGCCGCACTGGCCGAGGGCAACAAGATCGTGCCGGCCGGCGCCCCGTTTGTGAACGGGAACGGGGGGGTGGCCTACGCCCTGAACCCCGTGTTTGAAGGCATCTTTGAGGCTCCTTACATCTCCCCGGAGTCCATCTTTTCCATCCCCATGCTCGGCACCGAACTGCCCGGCACCCAGAACCAGCTGGGCTACTACTTCAGCGGGGGCAGCGGAGGAAACCAGGAATACCCCCTGAATCCCAGCGGACCCGCCTGGTCGAACTACACCGCCTTCCCGGAATCGGATGCCCGCAGGCAGATCGTTTCGGTGGTGGCCGTGGCCGGGGTGAATTACACCTTCCTGGAAAAATACCCGGCATTTCCCCACGTGGATTATGTACCGGTGATGCGTTATGCTGAGGTGTTGCTGAATGTGGCCGAAGCCGAAGCCCGGGTGAACGGGGTGAATAGCCGTGCCGTGGCCCTGCTCAATGCGGTGCACCAGCGGTCCAACCCGGACAAGGCCTATACGGTGGCCGATTTTGCCAGTGCCAATGCCTTTGTCGACCGGGTCATGCTGGAACGCAACATGGAATTTCTGGCCGAAGGCAAACGGAGCTACGACGTGAACCGCAAGGTGGCCGCCTATGGGGCCAAAGGACCCGTGCCGACCATCCCGCCCACTTCCCCGGCCTACATCTGGCCGATCTCTGAAGCCGAAATGAATACCAACCAGCTGGTGGTTCAGAACTAGCCCCCCATTATTTGGTTGGCGTTTTGTTGACAGGGGATCTTCTGTGGTTATGTGCCGCAGAAGATCCCTTTTTTTGGCAGGCCATAAGGATACCGAACGGAATCCTGCAATTATTCTAGTGGGCGATGATCCCGGTTTCGTTGTGCCCGATTTCCTTCATATGGGCCGATGATGCTGTTTTCGGGGGGAGGCTCCCCGGGTCCGGCGTCCGGCCATATTTTGTTTTTTCGGGATCATTCGTTACTTTTGGCAATATTTGTTAAATTTGGAGTTGGATTTTTCCAAATTTTTAACGTTCAATGACCACCTAATCACTATTATCTAACCAAAAACAAACAACATGAAACGAAAATTTTTCGTAGGATTGTTCTTGCTCTCGGTGTTTGCCATGCAGGCATTGGGGCAGGATATTCGCGTGAGAGGTGTCGTCACCGATGCAAGTGACGGCACGACCCTGCCCGGGGTCACGGTGATGGTCAAGGGAACCACCCAGGGAACGCTGACCGACATTTCCGGTCAGTATGAACTGTCGGTGGCCCCCAACGCCACACTGGTCTTCTCCTTCGTGGGGATGACCACCCAGGAGATCCCGGTAAACAACAGGAATGTCATCAACGTGGCCCTGGCCCGGGAGATGGTCGGCCTTGACGAATTCGTCGTGGTCGCCTACGGGATCCAGCGGCGCGAGGCATCCACCGGCGCCGTGTCGGTCCTCCGCGAGGAAGACCTGCGCAACACCCCGGTATCCAGCCCCGAGAGGCTGCTCCAGGGCAAGGTGGCCGGCCTGCAGATGCAGAGCACCACGGGCCAGCCGGGCGCTTCCTCCCAGGTCCGTATCCGCGGGTTCAGCTCCATCAACGCCAGCAACGAACCCCTCTACGTGGTGGACGGTGTGCCGGTGGCTTCCGGTAACTATTCCTACTTTACCTCGACCGGGAACATCATGGCCAGCCTCAACCCCGGCGACATCGAGTCCATCACCGTGCTGAAGGACGCCGCCGCCGCCTCGGTTTACGGCTCGCGTGCCGCCAACGGGGTGATCCTGATCACCACCAAGCGCGGTTCCCGCGGGGATGCCCGTCTGAACTTCCGTCACCGTTCAGGCATGTCCCAGGTAGCCAATGACAACGACTTCCGCTTCATGACCGCGGAAGAGATCTACGGCTACAACCGCCAGGCCATCATCAACTCCGGCATGGATCCGGCCACTTATCCGGAATCCAAGTTCGGCCCCGGCTTCTACGCCAACCCGACCCTGCCGGCCAACGTGCAGACCTTCGACTGGATGGGCGCCGCCTTCCGCGATGCCAACACCCGCGATTATGAACTTTCCGTGAGCGGGGCCAACGAAGCCACCAGCTATTATGCCTCCGGCGGCTACATGAAGCAGGAAGGGATCATGATCGCCACCGGGCTGGAGCGTTATTCCTTCCGCTCGAACTTCGACCAGCGGATCGGCAACCTGATCAACATCGGGACCAACATCAACGCCACCTATACCTATATGGAGGACCGTCCGAACAACTCCATGTACTATGTGAACCCCTTCTGGGCCTCCATCAACATCCTCCCCTGGCACCTGCCTTACAAGGAGGACGGCAGCTATGATTTCCAGATTCCTTCCAACTCCAACACCAACTTCCTCGCTTCTGCCGAACATGACCAGGACTGGGACAAGGCCTATAAAATGCTGGGCTCCGTATATGGGGAGATCACCCCGCTGGAGGGGCTGACCATCCGCACCCAGAACTCCATGGAACTGCTGAGCTCCGAGGGCCGCCGCTGGTGGAGCCCCCTGGCCGACCCCAACGAACTGGGTACCGTCCAGGCTTCCAACCGCCGCCTGAACCGCTACACCACCACCAACACCATCAACTACATGAAGACCTTTGGTGAGTTGCACAACTTCAGGGCGCTCGTCGGACAGGAAGCCTTCCTGCACCAGCTGACCACCCATTACGGGATCGGCTACGAAACGGGCTGGAGGATCCCCTACCTGTCCAACACGACCCAGGAACTTTCCAGGGTGAACTACGGTTTCAGCGAGTACTCCCTCATGTCGTTCTTCGGCATCTTCGACTACAACTTCGACAACAAGTACTTCCTGACCGCCAGTGTGCGCCAGGACGGCAACTCCAAATTCGGCGTGGACAACCGCTGGGCCACCTTCTGGTCGGTCGGCGGTAGCTGGAACCTCCACCGCGAGAACTTCATCCGCCAGATCCCGGCCTTCGACATGCTGAAGCTGCGTGCCAGCTACGGGATCAACGGCAACGACGGGATCGGCAACTACGACCAGTACGGGACCTACGGCTCGGCCAGCTACAACGCCGTGCTGGGGATGAACCCCACCCGCATCGAGAACCGCGGCCTGTCGTGGGAGCTGAACAGCACCTACAACGTGGGCCTCGATTTCGCCCTGTTCAGGAGACTGCAGGGTAGCATCGAGTACTACCACAGGACCACCTCCGACATGTTGCTCGACATGCCGATCTCCCATACTTCCGGTGCCACCTCCTTCCGTATCAATATCGGGGAACTGGTCAACCAGGGGATTGAGGCCAACGCCTCCTATGACATCCTGACCCAGGGACCGGTCATGTGGACCGTGCGCGGGAACATCGCCCGCAACCAGGTCGAGCTGACCGACCTCGGCGGGGAAGAGGAAATCGGGGACGGTTTCTGGAGGAGGTTCCGCCTGGGCGGTGGTTTTTCCGACTACTATGTGTATGACTACATCGGGGTGAACCCCCTGAACGGGATGGCCATCTACAGGGATGCCAATGGAGCCGTCACACAGAGCTTCGCCAACGCCGACAGGGTGTTCCGCGGCAAGATCGAGCCCGACTTCTTCGGCGGCCTCGGCACGGACATCTCCTGGAACGGTTTTACCCTGTCCACCTTCTTTGAATTCAAGATCGGCCACTATGTATACGTCATGGAGAGCCGCTATACCCGCAGCGACGGTTTCAACTGGGGCAGCAACCAGAATGCCTCCCTGCTGGACTACTGGAAAGAGGTCGGCGACATCGCCCCCAACCCCAAGCCCCTGGTCAACAACTCTTCAGGTGCCAACGAATGGGGGACCGGACGTTTCCTCGAGAAAGGGGACTACCTGAGGCTGAAGGACCTGACGCTCAGCTACCAGCTGCCCAGGGCCCTGACCCAGCGTGTGGGCCTTGACAACGCCAGGATCTACCTGAACGCAGTCAACCTTTACACCTGGCACGATGTCAGCTACTGGGATCCCGAGAGGGACGTAACCGGTGGCAACTACATCGTGTTCCCCCAGTCCAAGACATTCTCCGTCGGAGTTGAATTAGGCATCTAAAAAGAAACAGACATGAAAAAAATAAAATATTTATTGGTCGTGGTGTCGCTTGTTGTGGGCTTTTCATCCTGCGGTGATGATTACCTGACGCGCGAGCCATTGCTTGAAAACTCAAGGGAGCTGATCCTTGCGGATATCGAAGGGATGTCCCTTGCCATCAACGGCATCTATGCCGAATTCTACCACAGCGCCTGGTACAGTGCCGGTTTTCCCATTATTTCCGATTTGAAAGGAAACAACGGCAAAGCCAGCCCGATGTCTTCCGGACGCTACCAGACCAACTACAACTGGTACCAGGACCCGTCCAACACCCAGGGCGGCCTCTGGTTCCGCGCCTACCGCGCCATCACCAGCGCCTGCAACATCATCAATGCGGCTGAGGAAATTGAGCTTCGTCCCGGTGAAAACCAGGCCCATCTGGATCACATCGTGGCCGAGGCCCTTTTCATCCGTGCCCTGGCCCATTTCGACCTGGTGCGGACCTTCGCGCAGCCCTTCACCTACCGTCCCGACGGCGTGGGTGTCCCCGTGGTTCTGGAAACCCGCATCGCCTCTCCCGAGAGGAACACGACCCGGGAGGTGTACCAGCAGATCCTGGCCGACCTGACCGAGGCCCGCGGAAAGTTCTCCTCTGACTACAATGCCGAGTACCGTGGGGGATCCGGCAACCTGAAGGGCTTTGCCTCCAGGGATGCCGCCACCGCCCTGCTGGCCCGTGTGCACCTTTACATGGGTGAGTGGAACCAGGCCGCGACCTATGCCACCGAGATCATCGATTCCGGTCGTTACACCCTGTATACCGCCGGCAATTACGGGTCGGTCTGGGGCCAGAACGCCCAGAGCGAAATCATTTTCGAGATCTCAGGCAGCACCGGCAACAGCAACTGGCCCTCCTGGGAGGAAATCGGCTACATCTACAACCCGTCCGGCTCCTATGGGGACGTATGCGCCTCCAACGACCTGTTGAACCTGTTCGAGGCAGGCGATGTCAGGAAGGATCTGTTCGTGGAAGGCCCGCAGAATCCCGGCTACTTCTGGCCCGGCAAATACCCCGGCAAGGAAGGCAACGAGCGTCAGAACAACATTCCCGTGCTGAGGCTCTCCGAAATGTACCTGCTTCGCGCCGAAGCCCGGCTGAACGGTGCCCCGGGCAATGCCCTGGACGACTACAATGCCATCCGCACCCGCCGGGGCCTGGATGCCGCCACCTCCGTGAACATGGACATCGTGTTCGATGAGCGCCGAAGGGAACTTTGCTTCGAGGGTCACATCCTGTTCGACTACGCCCGCACCCAGCGTTCCCTCATCCGTGAGGACGAGGACAACCGCATCGTAGGGAATGTCAACATCGACTTCCCCAGCCACCTGTGGGCCATGCCGATTCCCATTGCGGAAATGGAAGCCAACCCGAACATGCAGCAAAATGAAGGTTACTAAAAAAACATTGGACACATGAAAAACATAAAAAGCATATTCACAATCATGGTCTTCGGTCTGTTTCTTTTCGCCTCCTGCGAGAAGAATGAGCCAGAGCTCTTCCAGAACGAGGATTCATTCATTGCCTTTGAGCGGTCTTCGGGCTCGCTCAACGAGGCAGTCATGGTAGACGGGGTGCCGGTGGAACAGGAGATCGAGATCCGCGTGATGCTGGTGACCCTGGACAACAGCCCGGTGAACGTTACCTTCGAGTTCAACCATGAAGGAATCGACAACCCGGCCGTGGAAGGCGAGGCCTTCGAGCTGCTGAATACCAGCAAGACCCTGAGCTTCCCCAACGGGATGGGCTACCAGAGCATCCGCATCCGCTCCATCGATGACGACATCTTCACCGCCAACCGCCAGGTGAACATCAAGCTCACAGGCAACGACGCTGGCTATGGCATCGGCGCGGAGAGCAATTTCCGCCTGACGGTAGTGGACAACGAGCACCCGCTCAACCTGGTGCTCGGCACTTACAGCGCTTCCGGTACGGACGCCTGGGGTGACGCCGTCAGCGCCACCATCGAAACCCGCGCCGTGGAAGGCATTCTGGATCAGGTCGCCTTCCCGCTCTCCCACTTTGCCGCAGGCTGGGGTGCCCCGGCTGCCGCCATGGTGTTTGCCGAGGTGGACCTGGATGAGATGACCTTTAAAATCAGGGTCGGACAGGACTATGCCAGCTTCGGTTACGGTCCCTGCAAGATCAGTGGTTATGATGGCGCAACCGGTGACTCCATGGAGGACGGTGAATACATCGTTGCCCTGATCGATGAGGACGGCAACCTGGATTTCCAGGACTATATGGGCCTGCTCATCACCGAGGGAGGCAATGCCGGCCTGTCGTTCGAGATTTGGTCAGACGACGTGGTATGGACCAAGGTCGCCAAGGACATGATCGATCCTGCTTCCATCGGAGCCCCGCGCAACCAGCGCGTGTTGCGCAGCTTCTAAGCGGCAGCGCCGGACCCGTCCTGGCCATCAGGCCGGCGGTCCCGGTTTGTGAACCGATTTATTTTTAAAGAGGGCCGTACCCCCGGGGTACGGTTCTCTTTTTTTTTTGCCGGGCCCGCCCTGTCTTTTTTTGGGACCTTTCCCCGGTTTTTTTGGTATTTTTGCCGGAGCATTCTGACATTTCAACTATTTATTCCATGAGGTTTCTGTTGCTGTTTCTTGCCGCCTTCTGGCCCGTGTTCACCCCTGCGGCTCATGCCCAGCGATCCTTTTCCCCTGTTGCCGACACCACATTCCTGATGGAGCGCGCCGCCGCCTGGTCGGTCGAATCCAAAGCCCGTCAGGAGGCCGCCTTCGACCGGGCCCTCAGACTGGGCATCCCCACCCTGGAGGCGTTTCACGACGGTACGGTGATGGAGCTGCAGTATTTTTCGGAGGACGGACTCCCGGTATATTACCGCACGCGCAATGCCGGGGCGGCCGTCACCACCGGGGCCGCCAGCATGCATCCGGGCGGGTCCCTCAGGCTTTTTCTGACGGGCAAAGGCTATGCGGCCGGGGTGTGGGACTCGGGACGCATTGAGACCTCCCATGATGAGTTCCAGGGCCGTGTCCGGATGATGGATGGGTCCAATACCAACAGCGACCATGCCACCCATGTGACGGGCACCATCGTGGCGGCCGGCATCGACCCCTCCGCCAGGGGCATGGCCTTTGAAGGGGAGGTGCTGGGCTACGACTGGAACAGCGACCTGGGGGAAATGGCCGGGGCCGCCGCCAACGGCATGATCATCAGCAACCACTCCTACGGGATCGTTCTCGGGTGGAGCCGCAACAACGGCAGCTGGCGGTGGAACGCCCATGTGGACAGCACCCGTGACTACCGCTTCGGTTTCTACACCAACACCAGCCGCAGGCTGGATGATATTGCCTTCGGCGCCCCTTATTATACCATCGTGTGGGCAGCGGGCAACGACCGCTCGGATGAGGGCGATGGCACCCGCCCGCCGGACGGCCCCTATGATACCGTGGGGCCGGAAGGGGTCGCCAAGAACGTGCTGGCCATCGGGGCCGTGGCCAAGATTTCCGGAGGGTATACCGGTCCCGGGGACGTCCGCGTGACCGGCTTCTCCAGCTGGGGGCCAGTGGATGACGGCCGGGTGAAGCCGGACCTGGTCGGGGCCGGTGCCGGCATCTATTCCACCTCCCTGGACAACTCCTATTCAAGCAAGAACGGGACGAGCATGTCTTCTCCCAACGTGACCGGCTCCCTGCTGCTCTTGCAGCAGCTGTATGCCTCCCAGAACGACGGCCGGTTGATGAAGGCGGCCACCCTGAAAAGCCTGGCGATCCACACGGTACACCAGGCCGGGCCCACCGAGGGACCCGATTACCGCCACGGATGGGGCTTGCTGAACGTGGAGCGGGCCGCCCGGATGATCCTGCACCGCGACCAGACAGACGTGATCATCAGCGAGAAGACCCTGTTCGACGGAGAAACCTTCGAGATGACCTTCCAGGCCGATGGCAGCGGCCCGGTGCTGGCCACCATCGCCTGGACCGACCCGGCCGGCACCCCGCCGGAGCCCGCGATGAACCCGAGGGACCTCATGCTGGTCAACGATCTGGACATGCGCCTCATCGACCCCGAAGGCCAGGAACACCTGCCCTGGCAGCTGGACCCCGAACAACCGGCGGCACCGCCCGTGCAGACCGACAACTTCCGCGACAATGTGGAGAAGATCCTGGTGGCCGAACCCTTGCCGGGCACCTACACCCTGCGCATCACCCACAAGGGCAGCCTGGAGAACGGGCGGCAGGAATACTCCCTCTGCCTGCAGACCCGCGATATTCCCGGCAGGGATACTTATTACTGGGTCGGGAACAGCGGCTTATGGTCGGATGCCGGGAACTGGTCGCTCAGCAGCGGGGGCGAGCCGGTGGAAGGAACTCCCGGACCGGAGGACCATGTGGTGTTCAACAGGCACTCCTTCGACGGGGGGGAGGAAAACTACCTGGTGGAACTGACAGAGGACGCCGGTTGCTACTCCTTTACCTGGGAAACCCCCGATCATGAGGCCGTCCTTGGCTTCAACGGGCATTCGCTCGGGGTGGCCACTTCCCTTTTTCTGGCAGACTCCACCCTGGCGGCCGGGGATGGAGGGACCATCGTGTTCACGGGCAGCCGGAAAAACAATGTGGTGCTGCTGACGGAAGCATTCGGCGGGAACATCACCCTGCGGTTCGACAATGAGGAGGGCTCCTGGAAGGCCTTGTCGGATGTGCAGGCGGAGGCCATCGAGCTGGCTGCCGGCCGGGTCGACCTGAGCGGGCTGGAGGTCCGGACGAAAAGGATTACCGCCCTGGAGGGCGGGAATAAATTGTTGGACCTGACCGGTTCCGAAATCAGGGGGTTGGCGCAGGTGGATCTTGACGATGTGGCCATGACCCTTCAGGCGGAGGAGGCCCTGTTTGTCTTTGAGGCCCTGCCGGAAGAGGGACCCGCCCTGTTTGACGGCGGGGGACATATTTACCACCGGGTTGAGAACCGGGCAGGCGAGCTTGTCCTCAGGGACAACAACACCTTCGGCCACTTTGCCAACCATGCCGCCGTGCAGGTGTTTGATTACCAGTGGTTCAACCACCTGGAACTGCTCCCCGGATCCGAAATGCACATCGAAGGAGGCACCACCCAGGAGATCGCCCTGTCATTCGATGCCGTCGGGACGGAGGAGGCATTCATCCGGATCCATGCCCTTGGGGAAGGGCCGGCCTGGCTCAACAGCACCAATTCCTGGAAGGCGTGCAGTGACTACCTGGACATCCGGGACGTGTCCGTTACGGGCACGGCCATATTCTCCACCGGGTCCAACAGCCTTCTTGAAGGGGCGTCGGATGGGTGGTACCAGCAAGATTGTGAAGACATCCTGTTCGCCGATTTTTCGGCCCAGTACACCTGCGTAAACGCCGTGGTCTTCTTCCACGACCAGAGCACCGGGGATGTCACGGAATGGCAATGGATTTTTGACAGGAACGACCCGGAGCTGCCGGGATCCACCCAGCAGAACCCGTTCTACACCTATACGGAGATTGGCAATGTCGATGTGAGCCTGCAGGTGGGGGATGGGGTCTCCACCCACCTGGGATTCAAGACCATTTACATCCAGGACAATCCCATGGTGTCGCCCAACATCCATGTGCAGGGGAATGTGTACACTTCCACCTTCTCGGCAGCCTTGTACCAGTGGTTTCTGAACGGGGAGCCCATCCCCGGCGCAACCTCCAGGTCATACACCAATACGGGGGAGGTGCCGGGACAGTACCAGGTGATGATCTCCAACCGCACCTGCAACCGGGTCTCTCCGGCCCTGGTGGTCAACGTGACCGAGGTGGTGCCGGATGGCGGGAAATCCATCACCGTCTTCCCCAATCCTGCCCGCGAGCACATCATTCTGGATGGCAGCGTTCCCGCCGGGGCCAGTATCAGGCTGGAACTGGTCGATCTCAACGGAAGGGTCTTGTTCAAGGATTCTTTTGCTGGACATGAACTCCCGCAAAAGCGCATCGGCACCGCCTCCCTGCTGCCCGGCATGTACCTGCTCCGCATCGTGGTCGATGGCGAGCCGGTGACCAGCCGGATCCTGATCCAATAGGGGGCGCAGGGGCCCCGGCCGGGATAACAGCCGCCCTGCTTACTGCTGGGTGGTCACCGTCCACAGCCCGGGTTCCGTGATGGTAATCGCTACATCACAGGGCCAGCTGCCGGTTTTCATGACATTGGGAACCCGGTATCTGAGCTGGGCCGTGAAGGGAAAGTCCACGTTCTCGAAGCGGATCTCCTGCTTGTCCAGGCGTGCGGTCCCGCTGCTGCCCGTGTAACCCAGGTCAAAATAATTCAGGGGCATGCCAAAGCGGGTGATTTTAATCACCACGGTCGATCCTGCAGCCATCTTCAGGGCCCTGACGGATTCAACCCCCCTGGAGCGGGTCACCACAAACCCCCCGGAGGCTTCGGTCCTGTCCGACAACATCACCCCTCTTTTCCAGACCGCTTCCACCTGGACCGTATCGGAACCCCTGATCTCTGTCAGCCGGCCGATCCCGTGCATCCGGCCCCGGCGCCAGCGGCCTTCGTACCGCTTCCCGTCGGTCCAGGTATAGGTTCCCTGGCCATGGGGCAAGCCATTTTTAAAATGGCCCTCATAATGGTCCTCTCCCCATGCGTTGCCAAATCCATGGGCCAGTCCCCCGCGGCATTCCCCTTCATAGGTTCCGGTAAGTGGCGGGAAAACCACCCGGCAGTCCGCGTCCTGGCCATGGACCGGATTGGCGGTCAGCCACAGGAGCATGGCAAGGATCAGAAGAAACCTATTTGTTTTCATGGCATAATCGTATCTCTGGCCGCACCCCGGGGCGCGGCGAAAAAAATAATGACCGGACGGGGAGACGGTCCTTTACTGGCTCACGGAGACCTCCCAGGCCCCGGGCTCCTCGATCAGGATCTCCAGTTCACACTGAAACTGGTCATTCCTCAATTTGTTCGGGACAGTGTACCTCATGCTTGCCCGGAACGGGAAAGTGACGTTTTCGAAGCGAATCTCCTGGTTGAGGATGCGGGGCTGGCCACTGCTGCCCGTATAGGTCAGGTCGGTGTAGTTCATCGGGACCCCGGCCCGGAGGATCTTGAACACCACGCTGGCGCCTTCTCCGATCTGCAGGGCCCGGACGGCGTCGATGCGGCGCATGGACACCACAGTATAGCCGGTGCCCGCATCACCGATCTCTTCTTTGAGCTCACCGGAGGACCAGACACCTTCCACGACCACGGGACGGCCGTCCCGCATAGAGGTCATGGTGCCGATGCCATGCCTCTGGCCGCGGCGCCAGCGGCCTTCATACACGTCTCCTGAGGCCCAGGTGTAGGTGCCGTCCCCGTGGGGCAATCCGTTGCGGAACTGTCCCTCATAGGTGTCGGTTCCCCTGGCGATGCCCTGCCCGTGGGCGAGGCCGCGGCGGCATTCCCCCTCATACTCCCCGGCCAGTTCGGGAACGAGGACCTCGCAGGGCTGCTGTGCATACAGGCCGGCTCCTGCCAGCAGGAATAAGGAAAAAAGAATGGTGGATGAGAATCTCATAGGGCTTGGTTTTTATGGGTGTTTTGGGTGTTTCTCTTTACAGTTTGTCCCACCATACCCTGTCGAACAGGGTGATGTTCTGCGGGACGTTGACCGGGTTGAAGTCCAGCTCGTCCTGGGGGTACAGCATTCTTCTCGGGATGGTATTCTGAGAGGGCTCAAAGGGCGTGATCCGGGGGAAGCCGGTCCTCCGGTAATCGGCCCACACTTCCGGCTGCAGAAAAAGGGCCACGTATTTTTCTTTGATGACCTGCTCCAGGTTGACAAACCCGATCTCTGCATATTCCGCCTCCCATGCCGCGTCCCGGGCATTGTGAAAGTCGAGCGAAGCGATCACCCCCTGCCGGAAGGCTTCCTCGGCATCCCGGCGCTGGATGTTGCGCAGGTGCATCTCCGCTTCGATGAATTTCTGCTCTGCAAATGAAAGGAAGACCACCGGGGAATCGGGAGAGGCCAGGGAAGGGCCCACCTGGGAGGCGTTCAGGTTCCGTTCGCCCGGGGCCGATCCCACGAACTCATTCTCCGGGTTGCGCCTGACCAGCCTGGGGAGCCGTGGATCGCCATTCCCTTTTAACAGGTCTACAAAATATTTTCCCACCCTGGTGTAGCGTATGTTTGTTTCCTGGTAGTATACCGGATTCAGGGTTTGCTGGTTGGTCCCCGCATAGCGGAACAGCATGTCGTCGTCATTGCTTCGGAACAACTCAAGGGTTTGCATGGCCGTTGTCAGCTCCGAGTAGTTGCCATGGTAATGGCCCAGCCGCAGGAGGTATCTGAGTCGCAGTACATTGGCCGCCCGGATCCATTTGCCGGCATCGCCCCCGTAAATCAGGTCGGTGGTCTGGTCGGGAAGGTAGGACTGCCCGGAGGGGGCTTTCTGCAGGTCTGCCTTGCCCTCATCCAGCAGCAGGAAGATCTCTTCCAGGATCCGTTCCTGTGTGTCATATTTTGGGGAAGGCAGCCTCTGATCGTCCACATGCGACAATTCAGTCAGGGGAATGTCCCCCCAGGCATCGGTCATCAATCCGACGACATAGGCCTGCAGTATCTTTGCCATGCCGGCATAGGCCCAGGCACCGTGCTCCTCGGAGGTTTCCACGATAGACTGCAACGGGAACAGGCAGTAGAGGTAATGGGCCGTCCAGGTGTCGTTAAAATGGACCGGCTGCGGCTCATAGCGGCCGGCCAGCAGGGCATCGGCGTTCACCCCGGCCAGTTGCTGCATCCAGATGGACTGGAAACGGCTGAAATTATAACTGGCCTGCCACTGGGAGATGTTGCCCAGCACCACTGGGAAATTGTTTTCCACATCATCCATGGTCAGCGGGGGGTCCTCCGGTTCATCCAGGCAGGAGGGAAGGGCGGCCAGGGCAAAGAGGGCCAGCAATAGTCGGAAGATGGGGTAACGGGGAATTTTGAACATCTGTCTTTTATATTATAACGCCTTTGGGCCGGATCCTTTGCACCGGCATCCAGTTTGGATGGCCTCTGTGCTGGGAAAAGCATCAAACTTTATACCAAAGAACCCTGCTTTGGGATGATCTTTTGGTGGGACAGTCCTCTTTGCCGGCTTTGACCGTAAAGTTAACAAAAAATATGGGGCTTTCTCCCGGGGCGCTGGTGGGAGGTTCTCCTGCCGGCAAACATTTTTTTGCTATTTTAGCAAATTCCGGATCTGGCTTCCGGCAGGGTGCCCTGCGGCCCGGATCGGCCGGTGGGCAAGCCCTCTGTGTGAAGACGTATAAATGATGAACCGATGAAACGTGTCTTGCTGCCTGCTGTTCTGGTGTGCCTGATGGCGTCCGGCCTCCCTGCCCAGCCCGTCAGGCAGTTCGGCCTGGTGACCGATTCGCTCGGCAGGCCGGTGCCCGGCATGAGGGTGCTGGTCAAGGATGCCAGCCGGGCCACGGCGACCGATGCGCTCGGCGCGTTTGAGCTGGAGGCTTCCCCGGGGGATACGCTGGTGTTTTTGTCGGATGGCGGTCGAAGCCTTGAGCTGCCCTTCACGGGCCGGGGAACCTTGCGGCTCAGGCTGCCGCCCGGCATGGATGGTCCGGCCGGGGACCCCGGGTTGCAGCCGGAGAAAGCCACAGCGGAATCGGCATCCCGGCCGGCAGGAGAACCCCCACCCTGGCCCGGCATCACCCAGGCCCTGCAGGGACGGTTTGCCGGGCTCTACGTGCGGAGCGGAAGCGGCAAGCCGGAAGGGGATCCCAGGATCCTGCTCCGGGGCCCCTCCTCCATCTTTGCCGGCACCCGTCCCCTGGTCGTGGTGGACGGGCTGCCTGTGATCACCGAAAGCATTGGGACACTGGTCAATGAAGCGATCAATCCCCTGGCAGAGCTTGACCCCGACGACATCGAATCCATCCATGTACTGAAAGATGCCGCCGCCACCGCGGCCTATGGCTCCAGGGCCTCCAACGGGGTGGTCCTGATCACCACACGCAGGGGACGGCAGGGACCCATGGACCTGCGCTTTTCGTCCCGGTGGGGAACGAGCCGTCCGGCCGGCAGGATCGGTTTTCTGAACCGCTCCCAGTACCTGGACCTGTTCCGGCAGGCCTATGAAAACAATCCCGAAGCCTGGTTTTTTGGTCCGGATTACCGGGAGGCCCTGGATTACGGGCTGGTGTACTGGCAGGGCAGCGTGGATACAGACTGGGAGGAGCAGGCCTTGCAACAGGGCGGGGTGCAGCAGTACAGCCTGTCGGCGGCCGGGGGCTCCAGGGGCTTTCGCTACCATGCTTCCCTTGTCAGGACCGCGCAGGATGGCATCCTCCGGGGGAGTGATAACAGCCGTCTGGGCGGCCGGCTGAACCTGGACGCCCGCCTCTCTCAGCGTCTGAACCTGGCTCTGAACCTGGCCCTGGCCCGGTCGGAAGCCAGCCGGGTTCCCGAAGACGGCAATCCGTGGGCCCCCCTGCAGATGGTGGCATTGCCGCCCCTGGATCCCACACACGACCCCTATACCGGTGAGCTCAACCGGCAAACCCTATACGGAAACGGGCTGATCGCCGCCTCCCAGAACGTCTTCAACCAGGAGGTCACCACAGGCGTGGCCTCCCTGACAGCGGCCTACAACCTGCTTCCCGGACTGCAGCTCAGGGCGGGAGCCGGCATGGAATCCTACCGCCTTTATGAGACGGAGGTCCTTGGGGAAGACCTGCCAGGGTATCCCGGCTTCGGCCAGCCGGGGATGGAAACCCGCCGGGAGGTGGGCATGCACCAAAACCACCTGTCTGCATCGCTCGATTACCTGGGAGAGATCGTCACCGGGGCCAAACTGGGGATTGCGGCAGGGGTCCGCCATCATGCATTCCGGCGCGACCCAGCGGGTGGCCTGGCCGTCCCGTCGGCCCTTTCCGATGCCCGGGCAGCCCGGTCCCCCCTGCAAACCGTTCTCAGCCTGACCGCCCCGGATCATGACCTCCTTTCCATGATTGCCGGCTTCGACCGGGGCTACGAATACCGTTACCTGACCTGGCATGCCCGGGCCTCCCTGCTCGTACGTGATCGTTACCTGCTGGAGCTGACCGGCAGTGTGGACGGTTCGACCCGGTTCGGCGACGACCTTCGCTACGGGGTATTTCCCGCCGTGGCCCTGGGCTGGATCGTGACCAACGAGGATTTCCTGCCGGCCAGCAGGTTGCTCAGTTTCCTGAAGCCCCGCTTCAGCTGGGGGCTCAGCGGCAGTTCAGAGGTGGGCGACCTGGCCTGGCAGGCCCTGTATGCCACCCCCCTGGACCCCGGCATGCCGGATGTGGCGTTCACCGGCCAGCCGGCGCCGGACCTGAAATGGGAAACCACGAGGCAGATGAACCTGGGACTGGACTTCGGCTTGCTGAATGACCGCATCAGCGGATCGCTCGATCATTATGTCAAAAACACGGACGACCTCCTGGTGGCCGTGTTGCCGAACATGACCGGATCCCAGCAGATGCTCCGCAACCTGGGAAGCCTCCGCAACCGGGGATGGGAGGTCACCCTGCACACCCTGAACCTCGACCGGGCCGTCACCTGGCAAACCACGATCAACCTGGCCTTTAACCGCAACGAAGTCATCAGCCTCCACGGGCATGCGATCCGGGAGGGTGTTTTCCGTGCGGTGGAGGGACAACCCCTGGGTGTCTATGTGACCAGGGCCTTTGCCGGAGTCGACCCATCCAACGGAGATGCCCTGTTCTACACCGATGCGGGCCGCAACGCCACCACGAACCGGATCGAAGAGGCGGCCGAGCAGGTGGTGGGCCACCCGCACCCGGATGTCTTCGGAGGCATCCACAACGCTTTCCGCTACCGCGGCTTCGACCTCAGCCTGCTGGTCCGCTTTTCCCTGGGGGGCGACATCTATAATGCCGGCCGGCAGTGGCAGGCCGACGGCATGACCTGGTATGACAACCAGGCCGTGGAGTTTTACCTCCACCACTGGCAGCAGCCAGGCGACCAGGCCCGGTATCCCCAGCCCAGGTGGTATGAGGGCAACGGCTACGGGTCCTCTTCCCTGCTGGTATTCGATGGCTCCTACGTGCGACTGGGGGAGCTTGCCCTGGGCTATACGCTCCCCGGTCAGCTGGTCCACCGCATCAGGCTGACCAGCATCAGGGTGTTCCTTCAGGCCTCCAACCTGTATACCTGGACACGCTATCCCGGCTGGGACCCGGAGACCGATTACGTGCCCGCGGGGGCGACCCTGCAGACCCGGAACCTGGTGCAGGGGCAGGATCTGTATACCGCCCCCCGTCCGCGCACCGTGATCATGGGTGTTTCCCTGAGGCTCTGATGACCCGCCCCCAATAATGATTATCTTTGTCTCAACACAAAGAAATTAACAGAGTGACTGCATGGAAAACGAACAGGAATACAACCAGGAAACAGCCAGCCAGGACTTGTACAGAATCGGGATCACCCACGGGGATGTCAACGGCATTTCTTATGAGATCATCCTGAAGGCCTTGTCCGATCCCCGCCTGACCGAACTGTTCACGCCGGTGATCTACGGATCGTCCAAGGTGGCTTCCTACCACAAGAAAGCGCTGGATACCGGCAACATCCATTTCAACCTGGTCCGCTCTGCCGAACAGGCCGAGCCGGGCAAGGTGAACATGGTGAACATCTATTCCGGGGAGATCAAGATCGATCTGGGACAGCCCACCCGCATCGCCGGGGAGGTGGCCTACCTGGCGCTGGAATCGGCAACGGCGGATCTGGGCGGGGGGCACCTCCAGGCCCTGGTGACCGCCCCCATCAGCAAACAAAACATACAAAGCAGCAAGTTCCCCTTTCCTGGCCATACCGAGTACCTGGCAAAAAAGTTCGGGGTGGACGACAGCCTCATGCTGATGGTCAACAACGACTTCCGCATCGGCGTGATCACCGGCCATATCCCCCTGAGGGAAGTCCCTGCTGCCATCAGCAAGGAGTTGATCCTGCACAAGCTGTGGATATTCAACCGTTCGCTGGTACGCGACTTCGGCATCCGCAAACCCCGCATTGCCGTGCTCGGCCTGAATCCCCATGCCGGCGACCAGGGCGTGCTGGGGGAGGAGGAGCAACAGGTGGTCGTTCCCGCCATCAAAACCGCCTTCGATGAAGGCATCCTGGCCTTCGGCCCCTATCCGGCAGACGGCTTCTTCGGCTCCGCTTCGTTCAGGGACTTCGACGGCATCCTGGCCATGTACCATGACCAGGGGCTGATCCCTTTCAAGGCCCTCTCTTTCAAGAGCGGGGTGAACTTTACCGCGGGACTGCCCGTGGTGCGGACTTCCCCGGCCCACGGTACGGCTTACGACATTGCCGGCAAGAACCTGGCCTCCCCCGATGCCTTCCGGGAAGCCATCTACCTGGCCATCGACGTGGTGCGTAACCGGGCCGTGTACGATGAATACAGTGCCGACCCCCTCCGGTCCAGTGTCCTGGAGGAAGATTCCGATGCCGACAGGAATGCCCTGAGGGACCTGTCCGACAACCATGATGAAAGCGACCTCTGATGCCGCCTGACGGCGCAACCCGATGATGACCAGCCACCGGTATACCTGGGAAAGCCTGCCCGGGATCATGACAGGCAGGGGATCCGGCGATCCCGGAAAAGACATGGAGATCCGGTACCTGCTCACCGACAGCAGGCAGCTTGGGCTGGCCCGTCAGACCCTGTTTTTTGCGATCCGGACACAGAAAAACGACGGCCACCGGTACATTCCCGAGCTGCTGGAGAAGGGCGTGCGGCTGTTTGTCACGGAGCGGGTGGATCCCGCCTGGACGGCCGCCTGCCCCGATGCCGGGTTCATCCGCGTGGAGAGTCCCCTGGCGGCCCTGCAAAAGCTGGCTGCCTTCCACCGCCGCCGTTTTCAGCTTCCCGTGGTCGCCATCACCGGAAGCAACGGCAAGACCATCATCAAGGAATGGCTGGTGCAGCTGCTGTCCGAGCCCTGGCGCGTGGTGCGCAACCCGGGAAGCTTCAACTCCCAGACGGGGGTGCCTCTGTCGGTCTGGCAGATGGGCGCCCAGGACACCCTGGGGGTTTTCGAAGCCGGCATCTCCGAGCCGGGGGAGATGGACCGGCTCCGGCAGGTGTTGCGCCCGGATATCGGGATATTCACCAACATCGGCCCCGCCCACGACGCCGGTTTTGCATCGAGGCAGGAGAAGGTCCGCGAAAAAATGAAACTCTTTGAAGGCGCGGCCACCCTGATCTGCTGCGCAGACCAGGGGGATGTCATCCGGGAGGTTCCCCCGGGTCCCGTCCTCATGAGCTGGGGCAGGGGGCCGGGCGCCAGGGTGCAGGTCCAGTCCGTGCGGAGGGACCAGGCCTCTTCGAGAATCGGCCTGCGGTACGAACACCAGGAGTTTGAGTTTGAGATTCCCTTCACGGACGAGGCCTCGGCGGAGAACGCCATCCATTGCGCCTGCCTGATGCTCCACCTGGGGATGGAAGGGGAAACCATCCGCCGCAGGATGTCCGGCCTGCAGCCCGTGGCCATGCGCCTGGAGCTGAAGCAAGGCATCCATCACAGCCTGGTGATCAACGACACGTACAACTCCGACCTGGGTTCACTGGACCTGGCGCTGGATTTTCTCAACAGCCAGGCCCAGGGCCGGCAGACCACCCTCATCCTGTCCGACATCCTGCAAACCGGGCTGCCCCCCCAAACCCTTTACGCCCGGGTGGCGGAGCTGCTGCGGGCCAAGTCGGTCGGAAGGTTGATCGGGGTGGGTCCGGGAATCTCCGGATGCGCCGCCTGCTTCGACCTGCCGGCCCGCTATTTCCCTGACACGGAAAGCCTGCTCGGGGAGCAGGATTTTTCGTCCCTGCAGGACCAGGCCATCCTGGTCAAGGGGGCCCGTCCCTTTGGCTTTGAAAGGGTCAGCGACCGCCTGCAGCAGAAGGACCACCAGACCATCCTGGAGATCAACCTGGAGGCGCTGGTGCACAACCTGAATGTCTTCCGCGCCCTGCTCCGGCCGGGGGTGCGTACCATGGGGATGGTCAAGGCCTTCTCCTATGGCAGCGGCAGTGCCGAGATTGCCGGGGTGCTGCAGTACCACCGGGTGGATTGTCTGGCGGTGGCCTATGCCGACGAAGGCAAGGCGCTCCGGCAGGGCGGCATCACCCTGCCCATCGTGGTGATGAACCCGGAGTTGCGCGACCTGGACATCCTGGACCATTACCGCCTCGAACCCGAGGTTTACAGCATGGAGCTGCTGCATCGGCTGGCCCGCAGGAAGGAGCATGGCCGCACCCTGCCCATCCACCTGAAGGTCGATACGGGCATGCACCGCCTGGGATTCCTGCCAGGGCAGCTCCCCGGGCTGCTGGCCTTTCTGGGCAGCGCCCCGGGACTGAAGGTGGCCTCCGTCTTCTCCCATTTCGCGGCCAGCGACGACCCCCGCCACGATGCCTTCACCCGGGAGCAGCTGCAGGCCTTCACCCAGGCCTGCGCCACCCTGGAGGCGGGCCTGGGCCATTCCTTTCTTCGCCACATCAGCAACTCTGCAGCCGTGGCCCGTTTTCCGGAGGCGCAGCTCGATATGGTGCGCCTGGGCATCGGCCTGTACGGGGTCAGCCCCGATGCCGGCATCCAGGAACGCCTGCAGCAGGTCAGCACCTTCCGTTCGGTTGTGTCGCAGGTGAAGCATGTGGGCAAGGGTGGGACCGTCGGATACGACAGGGCCTGGAAGGCCCGGGAGCCCAGGGAGGTGGCCGTGGTGCCGGTCGGTTATGCCGACGGACTCCACCGCAGGCTGGGCAACGGAAGGGGGCACCTGCTGGTGGGCGGCCGTGCCGTACCCCTGGTGGGCAACATCAGCATGGACATGTGCACCGTGGATGTGACCGGCCTGGGGGTCAGCCCCGGGGATGAAGTCATCGTGTTCGGTCCGGAAAGACCGGTGACCGAACTGGCCCGGGAGATGGGAACCATTCCTTACGAGGTGCTCACCTCGGTGTCGCAACGTGTCAAAAGGGTCTACTACCAATAGCAGGCACCCACCCGCGGACCGTGTTCAGCGGACTTTCATATGCACCCAGTTGCGGAGCATTTTTCTGCCCGTGCCTGTCATGATGCTCTCCGGGTGAAACTGCAGCCCCCTCACATCGTACTCCCGGTGTCTCACTGCCATGATCAGGTGGTTGTCGTCCAGGGCAGTGACTTCCAGGCAGTCGGGAAAGCCTTCGGGGTCGATCACCCAGGAGTGGTAGCGCCCGGTGTCGAACGACTCCGGACAGCCAAAGAACAATGGCTCGTCGCGCTGCACCACATGGGTGCGCACGGCCACCCCGTGCAGCACCCTGGGGAGGTTGAGCAGCCTGCCTCCGAACATTTCGCCGATGGCCTGGTGTCCCAGGCAGATGCCCAGGATGCTTTTCTCCGGGGCAAAGCGACGGATCAGCTCGCAGGTGACGCCCGCATCCCGTGGCAGCCCGGGTCCCGGGGAGATCACCAGCTTGTCGAAGGCTGCTGCCTGTTCCGGAACGATCTCGTCGTTGCGCTTCACCACGAGCGAGCAGCCGTCCGGCATCACCGCCTCGATCAGGTGGTACAGGTTGTAGGTGAAAGAATCGTAATTGTCGATGATCAGGATCTTCATGCCGCAGGCCTTGACCGTATTAAAAGTACAAAAAATTCAGGCTGCCGGAAAAGCCTTTCCCATGGGGATAATTCAGATTGCTTTCAGTAAATTTGAACAACCCAAATCCACCATACAATGAAGAAAATCATCAATACCCCCAAAGCCCCCAAGCCCATCGGGCCTTACAACCAGGCCGTATTGTCCGGCGATATGCTTTTCGTATCCGGGCAGATACCGCTCGATCCCGCCAGCGGTGAGCTCGTCAAGGGAGACGTGAAGGAGCAGACGCGCCAGGTCATGGAGAACCTCAAGGCCATCCTGGCCGCCGCCGGCATGGACTTTTCCCATGTGATCAAGTGCAGCATTTTCATCACCGACATGCTCGATTTCCCCAAGATCAACGAGGTGTACGGCAAGTACTTCGGGGAGGATGCCCCCGCCCGTGAGACCGTTCAGGTCGGCGCCCTGCCCATGTTCGTCAACGTGGAGATCAGCTGCATCGCGGCCAGATAAATTTTTTTCGTCGGACGGGAAAGCGGCGTTCTGCCCGGCTTTCCCCTGCATAAGCCATCTTTTTTCTGCCATTCCCCGGGCCGGCCAACAGCCCTGGGGCCGGCAGGCTTTTGCCAGATCCCTCCGGGGCCTATCTTTGGGCTAAAAAGCAGATGCTTGTCAAAACTTTCGGCAGCGCTGTATTCGGCATCGAGGCCCGCACCATCACCGTGGAGGTGGATGTGAGTCCGGGCGTCAACTTTTACATGGTCGGCCTGCCCGACAATGCCGTCCGGGAGAGCCATCACCGCATCGACTCCGCCCTGAAGCAGCATGGCTACCGCATCCCCGGCCGCCGCATCGTGGTCAACCTGGCCCCTGCCAACATCCGCAAGGAGGGCTCGGCCTACGACCTGGCCATCGCCATGGGCATCCTGGCAGCCACCGGGCAGGTGCGTGCAGAGGGGCTCGGCCGCTACCTGCTGCTGGGTGAGCTGTCGCTCGACGGAGGCTTCCGCCCCGTGCGGGGCGTCCTGCCCATCGCCGTGAAGGCCCGCCAGGAGGGCTTCCGGGGCCTCATCCTGCCGCGGGCCAATGCCCGGGAAGCCGCCGTGATGGAAGGACTGCAGGTGCTGGGAGCCGACGGGATCGGGGACGTGACCGCCTTTTTTAACGGGGGAGGGTCCCTGCAGCCGGAGGAGGTGGATGCCGGCACCTTGTTTTGCGGACAAAGCCCTGCCGGTGGACCGGATTTCCGGGACGTGCGGGGGCAGGAAGCCGTCAAGAGGGCCTTTGAGGTGGCCGCCGCCGGGGGCCACAACCTGCTGATGGCCGGTCCGCCCGGAGCCGGCAAAACCATGCTTGCCAAGAGGCTGCCGGGCATTTTGCCGCCCCTGACCCTGGCGGAGGCCATTGAAACGACCAAGATCCACAGCGTGGCCGGGAAGCTCGGCACCGATGCCTCCCTGATACGGGAGAGGCCCTTCCGCGCACCCCACCATACCAGCAGCTCTGTGGCCCTGTCGGGGGGCGGGCAGGTGCCCCTTCCCGGGGAGGTTTCCATGGCCCACAATGGGGTGCTGTTCCTGGATGAGCTGCCTGAGTTCCAGCGCGCCTCCCTGGAGGTGCTCAGGCAGCCGCTGGAGGACCGCGTCGTCTGCCTTAACCGGGCACGCTATGCGGTGAGCTTCCCGGCCTCCTTCATGCTGGTGGCATCCATGAATCCGTGTCCCTGCGGCCATTACAACCATCCTGAAAAGGAATGCTCCTGTGTGCCGGGGCTGGTCAGGCGATACCTCAGCCGCCTTTCGGGTCCGTTGCTCGACCGCATCGACATCCACGTGGAGGTCACTCCGGTTTCCTTCAGCGAACTGAACGGTTCCCGGCCTGCCGAGGACAGCCACCACATAAGGGAGCGGGTGGTGCGTGCCAGGCAGCTGCAGTCGCAGCGCTTTGCCGCCCACCCGGGCGTGCATTGCAATGCCCAGATGGGTCCCGCCCTGATGCGGCGCCTGTGCCGGGCGGACAGGGCGGGGCTGGCCCTGCTCAGGGCCGCCATGGAAAGGCTGGGGCTGTCGGCCAGGGCCTACGACCGCATCATGAAGCTGTCGCGCACGATCGCCGACCTGGATGGCAGCGGAGACATCCGGGCGCAGCACCTGGCTGAAGCCATTCAATACCGCAGCCTCGACCGCCACGGATGGGGCCTGTGAAAGGCCTTTGCAGGATGCCCCGGCCATGGCGGTCCCGCGGCCGGGGCGGAATCAAAATATCCGGCATGGGAGGGGGGTGGCAGGGAGGATTATTATTCGTATATTTGGGTTGAACGAATGCCAACCCCATCCGACTATGGAACAGAAAAAAGACCGTACCTGGTTCTGGATCCTCAACGGGCTGATCGCTTTGTTGCTTCTGGTCTTCATCCTGCAGAACCGTGGTCCCGCGTCAATCAAACTGCTGGGGATAAGCCTGGAAGGCCCCCGTTACCTCTTGTATGTGATCCTGTTCGCCCTGGGCTTTTTTGCCGGTTGGCTGTGGACCTACTTCCGTTGTGTGCGCAGGAATCGCAGCGAGAAGAGGGCGCTCAGGGAAGAGCGGGAGAAGGAAGTCAATCAGGCGGAATGATACAACGTCTGGCATCGTCGTCCGGGCCGGGCCTCCATCAGGGGGCTGGTCACCTGGCGTTTGCCGTGGCCGTTTCCCTCCGCCTCAGGATAGTTTTCCCTTGTAGTCTTCATAGCCGAACTGCCTCAGCAGCTCGAACTCCCCCGTCTCCCTCCAGATGCCGATCGAAGGGTGGGTCACCCCGTTGAAGAACGTGGTTTTCACCATGGTGTAGTGGATCATGTCGTCGAACACGATGCGGTCGCCCACCTGAAGCTCCCTGTCGAAGCTGTAATCGCCCATGCCCATGTAATCGCCTGCCAGGCAGGTGCCCCCGCCCATACGGTATACCGGCCGGTCCTTACGGGCATCTTCCGCCCCGAGTATCCGGGGCTTGTAAGGCATTTCCAGGCAATCGGGCATGTGGGCCGAGAAGCTCACATCCAGCATGGCCACCCGGATGCCCTGGTTCTCGATGATGTCCTGCACGGTGGATACCAGGTAGCCCGTTTGCCAGCCCACGGCCTCGCCCGGCTCCAGGATCACGGTTTCCAGGTTGGGATAGCGGGCCCTGAAATCGCGCAGCAGCCCGACCAGGTGCTTCACGTCGTAGTCCTTCCGTGTGATGTGGTGTCCCCCGCCCATGTTGAACCAGCGTGCCTGTCGGATGAGGTGGCCGAATTTCTGTTCCACCCGCTGCAGGGTGCGTTCCAGCACATGGCTGTCGTTCTCGCAGAGGACGTGGAAGTGGAGGCCCTCCACCCCTTCCGGCAGCTTGTCACCGAAATGGTCGACGGTGATGCCCAGGCGGGATCCCGGCACGGCCGGGTTGTACAGCTTGGTCTCCACTTCCGAGTATTCGGGGTTGATACGCAATCCGACGGAAACCGCTTTGTGAAACCCCCTGACCCGCTCCCGGAACCGCTCCAGCTGGCTCAGGGAGTTGAAGGTGATGTGGCTGCTGTAGTGCAGGAGGGAGTCGAACTCCTGCTCGTTGAACACCGGGCAGTAGGTATGGGCCTCGCAGCCCATCTCCTCGTAAATCAGCCGGGCTTCGTGCAGGGAGCTGGCGGTGGCCCCGCTCAGGTGCTGTCTGATGAGGGGGAAGGTGCTCCACATGGCATACCCCTTCAGCGCACAGATGACCTCCACCCCGGCTTCTTTCTGCACCAGGTCCAGTATCTGCAGGTTGATCTTCAGCAACTCCTCGTCCAGTACAAAGCAGGGAGAGGGCAGCCCGTCAAAGTCAATTTTCATATCCAATAGCCAATGGCCAATATCCAACACCCTACTTCTCCACCGGCAGCGGCTCGTCGATCCGTTCATGCCAGGGCAGGCCATACACGGGCAGTTTTGCCATGAAGGGATCCGGGTCGAACTCTTCCACGTTGAACACACCCTTGCCGGTCCACTTGCCGGTCAGGGCCATCATGGCACCGATCATGGCGGGTACCCCCGTGGTGAAGCTGACGGCCTGGGCCTTGACATCCCGGTAGGCCTCGGCATGGTCGCAGTTGTTCCATACATAATAGGTGCGGTCCCTGCCGTCTTTGATCCCGCGTATCTGGCAGCCGATGGAAGTCTGTCCCTTATAGCCCTCTCCCAGGGAGGACGGTTCGGGCAGCACCGCCTTGAGGAACTCCAGGGGCACGATGTCAACCCCCTTGAAGTTGACCGGCTTGATGCTGGTCATGCCGACCTCCTGCAGTACATTCAGAAAGGTGATGTATTGCTGTCCGAAGGTCATCCAGAACCGGGCCCTTTTCAGGCTGGGAAAGTTCTTCACGAGCGATTCGAGCTCTTCGTGGTACAGCAGGTAGGACTCCCTGGGGCCGATGCCGGGATAGTCGATCGGCTTGTGGATCTCCAGGGGCTTGGTCTCCACCCATTTGCCGTTTTCCCAGTACCGGCCGTTCTGGGTGATCTCCCGGATATTGATCTCGGGATTGAAGTTGGTGGCAAAGGCCTTGCCGTGGTCACCGGCATTGCAGTCGACGATGTCGAGCGTGTGCATCTCGTCGAAATGGTGCTTGGCGGCATGTGCGGTAAACACCCCGGTCACGCCCGGGTCGAAGCCGCATCCTAGGATGGCCAGCAGGCCGGCCTCGCGGAAGCGGTCGTGATAGGCCCACTGCCAGCTGTATTCGAACTTGGCCACGTCGCGGGGCTCGTAGTTGGCCGTATCCAGATAATGGGTGCGGGTTTCCAGGCAGGCGTCCATGATGGTGAGGTCCTGGTAGGGCAGGGCCACGTTGATCACCATGTCGGGCCTGAATTTATTGATCAGGTCCACCAGCTCCGGCACATTGTCTGCATCCACCCGGGCCGTTTTGATCCGGTCGCCCCCCACATCGCTGGCGATCTGGTTGGCTTTCTCGATGGTGCGTGAGGCCAGCATGATGTCGGTGAACACCTCCGGGACTGCCGCACACTTGCGGGCCACCACATTGCCAACGCCTCCTGCGCCGATAATCAGTACTTTGCTCATAGGACGGGGTTTTTGGTTTTTCTCAGAACAAAAATAACAAAAACCCGGTCAACCGGACGGCCATCTGTCCGAAGACTTGCTATAAAAAACGCCCGGATCCGGCTCTTGCCGGATCCGGGCGGATTGGCAGGCCGGAGATGACTTACCAGAGATCAACCTTCAGGACGAATGTGTTGGAAGAGGGCGGGTTGGCCGGGTCCGGGATCTTCTCGAAAAGGATCATGCGGTCGAGGTTGTAATGGCGGTTGCTTTCGGTAATGACCAGGTAGTTGCCGGCAATGGTAAAATCCTTCCGGTACTCCAGCCGCGTGCCTTGCAGGTAGACGCTGGCCTTGCTGATCCAATAGGTATCCACCATCTCGACCAGCTCGCGGGTCTTGAGTTCGATGGGGTCGGGGGTCTCCTCTTTCTGGCAGGAGGAAAACGCCAGGGCCAGTCCCAGGATCACCAGGGCGGGCAGGGTTCTTGTTTTCATGATGCAGTGAAATTTATCCGGCAGGCCGGAGGTATAACATAACAAATAAACACCCGCATCATAGCAATATTTATGCCATTTGACCTGAAGCAGCGTCCTTGCAGGACGTTTTTTTCCGCCCGGGGCCTGGCCGCTTACCGCAGCAGGTAGGCAATGGTGATGCCCAGGTAATTGCCGACGGCGTATCCGACAATGCCCACGGACAGGCCCGATACAATGATCTCCCGGTTCTTCAGGGCCCCGGCCACCACCGGCACGAACGGGGGGGAACAGATGAAGGCGGTGGAGGTGATCATCAGGGTATCCGCATCGATCCGGAAGATGCGCGAGAGGATGACCTGCACCAGCAGGGAGCCGAACACCGCCAGGCTCACATAGAAGAGAATGACGGGGCTGGCCGTGAGGAAGCGGCTGATGTCGGCCATGGAGGCCACCACGATGCTGAACACGAGGATGAAGTACATGCCCAGCTCGAAGGTCTTTTCGATGCGGTTGACGGACGGGATGAGGGAACTCAGGATGCCCAGGGTGGTGATCAGGAGGATGACCACCGCCATCTGGGCGCTGTCCGGCACCAGCAGGCTTAGGCCCCCGGCCAGTCCGAAGATCAGCACCGACAGGCCCAGGGCCTTCAGAAGGGGCAGGTACACCTTCTTGCGGAGGATGCCCCAGTAAGGGTCCATGCCATCGAAGTCGCCCTTCCCGGCTGTTTCGGGGTCGGCGTACCGGAAGGCAGGCAGGAAGCGGAGGAAGAAACGCTGTCCGACGGTCAGCATGAACATGAGGTAGACCACCCCGATGAGCAGGTCGTACGTATGGGTCACCACATAGATGGTCTCGTCCACGTCCAGTGCCAGCTTGATGGACGCCAGGTTGGGGGTGCCTCCGGTGTAGACGCCGATGAGCATGCCTGAGACCTTCCACAGCTCCTCGATGCCGTGTCCGCGGAACAGGAAGTAGCCCAGAACCACCATGGAGATGACCGCGAAGAAGGCGATGAACATGGACACCAGGGTCTTGCCCACGATGCTGAACCATTTGCGGATGTTCATGGAGAACAGCAGCAGGGGCAGGGCCAGGGGGATGGTGAGGGTGGTCAGCAGGTCCTGCACCCGGATGGCCTCCTCAGGCAGCACCCCGATATTGCCCAGAAGGAGTCCCACGGCATAGGCGATCATCACCGCGCCCAGTTTGTTGACGTAGCGGTATTTGTGGCAGAGATGCAGGATCAGGATGGGCATCAGGATGTAGAAGAGTCCGAGCAAGATGAGGTCCATGACGGTGGAATTAAGTTTGACGGCCGGCCCTGCCCGGGCGGGGGCGGCCGTCATGCGGCGTTCCCTTTCCCCCTGCACCGGCCGGCCAGGCCAGGGCAAAGGTACGTCAATTTATGAATTTTTAACAAAAACCCCGCATTTTGACCGGCCCCGTCCGCAGCCCGCGGATGCCGCCGGTGCATTTTTTTGTAAATTTGGCTGACCCAACCTAAAAACCCATGAACAAAACAACGAACCGGATCGCGGTGGCCATCCTGCTGCTGGCCTTCACAGCCTGCGGACCCCGCGTGGACTCCGGATACGACGACATGATGAAAGCCAACACAGAGCAATTCAGGGAGGTAATCCTCAGCGCCGATTTGTCCTGGATGAGCGACAACGAGCGTGAGATCATCCGCATCCTCACGGAAGCCGCCGGCATCATGGACGGCATTTTCTGGATGCAGGCCTATGGCGACAAGGACGCGCTGATGGAATCCATCGACAGCGAGTACGCCCGCAGGTATGCGAAGATACACTACGGACCGTGGGACCGCCTGGCGGGGAATGCCCCGTTTGTGGCGGGCTTTGGCGACAAACCCCTGGGGGCGAATTTCTATCCGGCGGACATGACCCGGGAGGAGTTTGAGGCCTGGGACCATCCGGACAAGGCCAGCCTGTACACCCTGGTGAGGCGGGATGAGGCGGGACAGCTCGTGGCCGTTCCCTACTCCGTGGCCTACCGGGAGCAGCACGAGGAGGCCGCCCGGCTCATGCGGCAGGCTGCGGAGCTGGCCGAAGACCCCGGGCTGAAGAACTACCTGGAGATGCGCGCCACGGCCCTGCTGACCGACGACTACCAGCCGAGCGACTTCGCCTGGATGGAGATGAAGGAGGCCAATATCGACTTTGTCGTCGGACCCATCGAGAATTACGAGGACCGGCTGTTTGGATACAAGGCAGCCCACGAGGCCTTCGTCCTGGTGAAGGACCCCGAATGGAGTGCCCGCCTCGTAAAATTCAACGCCATGCTGCCCGACCTGCAGGCCGGTCTGCCCGTGCCGGCGGCTTACAAGGCGGAGGTACCCGGAACGGATGCCGACATCAATGTCTATGACGCCCTGTATTATGCGGGCGACTGCAATGCGGGCAGCAAGACCATCGCCATCAACCTGCCCAACGACGAGGAGGTGCAGCTCAGGGTGGGCAGCCGCAAGCTGCAGCTGAAGAACTCCATGCGGGCCAAATTCGACCACATCCTGGTGCCGATCGCCGGCATGCTGATCGACCCGGAGCAGCGGGGACATATCACCTTTGATGCCTTCTTCGAGAACACCACCTTCCACGAGGTGGCCCACGGCATGGGGATCAAGAACACGATCAACGGCCGTGGCACGGTGCGGGAGGCCCTCCGCGAATACTACGCGGCCATTGAGGAGGCCAAGGCGGACATCCTGGGCCTTTACCTGGTGGGGGAGCTGTACGACCGGGGTGAGATCACCAGCGGGGAGCTGATGGACAATTACGTCACCTTCATCGCGGGCATCTTCCGCTCCAGCCGGTTCGGGGCCGCCAGCTCCCACGGCATCGCCAACATGATGCGGTTCAACTTTTTTGAGAGGGAAGGGGCCTTTACCCGCCAGCAGGACGGCACCTACCGTGTGCATTTCGAAGCCATGAGGGAGGCGGTGACCGCCTCGGTGCAGGAGGTGCTGACCATCCAGGGCAACGGGGATTACGAAAGGGCCCGCGAGCTGGTGACCGCCGACGGCCGGATGGTGGATCACCTGGCGTCGGACCTGGACCGGGTGAATGCCGCCAGCATCCCCGTCGACATCGTGTTCCGCCAGGGGCTGGACGAGATGGGCCTTTGATATCAATTATCCACTTATTCCTTTGACAACGATGAACAAATTACGCTTATTTCTGGCCGCGGCAATCCTTCTGCCGGCCCTGACAGGCTGGTCCCAGACCGCGTTCGACCTTTCCAGGGAGGCGGTGATCGACCGCCTGAAACAGGACGTATACACCCTGGCGTCCGACGAGATGGAAGGGCGGGAGTCCGGCACCGCCTCGGAGCGGCTGGCCGCAGATTATATCAAAAAAAGGATGCAGGAGATCGGCCTGAAGCCCTTATTCGGTGATTCCTTTCTGCAGGCATTTCCATTCCCCGGTGAGTGGGTGTGGGGCGAAGGCAATACGATGCGGCTGGGTCAGCGCGTGTTTCAGCATGACGAGGACTTCTTCACCCTGCCCGGATCGGCCAATGTGCAGATCCAGGCCGGCTTTGCCGATGTCGGCCTCGGGCTGGAAGGCATCCCGGGCTACGAAGGCTACGACGGCCTGGCGGACCTCGAAGGCAGGTTGTTCATCATGGAATATTTTGTGCCTGAGGAGGTGGAGACCGCCCTGGGGATGAACGCACGCGAGCTGCTGCCCCACCGCTTGGAGCTGGCCGCCGAAAAGGGTGCTGCCGGCATCCTGTTTGTCAACGCGCGCAGCGACCGGGACGATCCGCGCCTGGATCTGAGGCTGGTGCGGGAACCTCTGGACATCCCCCTGGTCTTTTTGAGGGCCGGCACCTACGAGGCCCTTGTGGCCGGGGCCGGACAGCCCCTGGCCTTGTCTACCGACCTGACCCGTGAGGAGCAGACCGGGCTGAACGTGGCCGGCTACCTGGACAACGGCGCGGCCGCCACGGTGGTGATCGGAGGACATTTTGACCATGTGGGTTACGGCAACCGGGGCTCGCGGAGTCCCGGCGAGCGGGCCATCCATTACGGGGCCGACGACAATGCCAGCGGGACGGCCGGGGTGCTGGAGGCGGCACGCTACCTGTCGCAGTCGGATCTGACCGCCCACAACTACATCTTCATCGGCTTCGGGGCCGAGGAGAAGGGGCTGATCGGGAGCCGCTATTTCACCAACAGCGGGGCTTACGACATGGAGAAGATCAACTACATGTTCAACTTCGACATGATCGGTCGGCTGGAGGATTATTCCCTGAGCCTGATCGGAACCGGCACCTCACCGGCCTGGGAACCGCTGATCGACCGGCTGGCCCCGGAGCATTTCAACATCCGCAAGTCGCCCGGGGGCACCGGCGGATCCGACCACACCAACTTCTATCAGAAGGACATCCCGGTCATCTTTTTCTTTACCGGCACCCATGAGGACTACCACCGCCCGGGCGACACCCCCGACAAGGTGAACTACGAAGGGGCCCGGGAGATCCTGGAACTGGCCTATGCCATGATGGCGGAGCTGGACGGGCAGGACCGCCTGGCATTTTCCACCACGCCCGTGGTGGCCCGCGGCCGCAGCCGCACCGACGCACCCACCCTCGGCCTCATGCCGGACCACGGTTATGACGGGGACGGGTTGCGCGTGCAGGCCGTGATCGAGAACCGCCCCGCCCACCAGGCCGGGATGAAGGACGGGGACGTCATCATCCGGATCAACGACACCGAGGTGCTGGAGATCGAAACATACATGGAGGCTTTGGGCAAGCTGCAGCGCGGCGCCGTATCCACCGTGGTGGTTAAAAGGGGAGAGGAAGAGTTGCAGTTCGAAGTGCAGCTCTAGCAGACGTTCCCACCCGCGGTCCATTCAATCGCCCGGCCGGGTCCCGCATGGGGTCCCCGGCCGGGCGACTTCGTCCTGCCGGTTCAGCAGGAGGCTTCCGGCCGGGCGATTCCTTCTTGCCGGCCCGAAAGGCTACCTGAAATCCATGGTCTTGCGGGTGGTGATCTTCTCGCAGTAATGGCATTTAAGCCGGATCTCCTCCTTGTCGACCACCGTGAAGCGGGCGGGCAGCTGCTCGATATTGGTGATGCAGTTGGGGTTGAAGCATTTGACGATGCCGTTGACCTGATCGGGGATGGCCACCACCTTTTTGCTGGTCACCTCAAAGTCGTGGATCTCGATGATGGAGGCCGAGGGGGCCACCAGGCTGATCTTGTTGAGCTCTTCATCTTCGAAGAAGCGACCACTCACCTTGATGATCCCCTTGGTGCCGTATTTCTTGCTTTCCAGGTTGGTGGCAAACAGCACCATGTTCCCGAAAGTCTCCAGCTTGAGCATGCGGATGACCTGAAACACGGCGTTTGAAGGTATGTGGTCGATCACCGTCCCGTTCTCGATGGCGGAGACCTTTAATTCCTTGATGATTTTTCCCATTGGTTCTCTGATTTATCTTGACGCATTGTTTTTTTGTATTTGCATTGCCTGCCACATGGTCCGGCTTCCGGGCCGGTCCGTGGCGGGGATCAGCGGACCCCCCAGGATCAGCGGACCCCCAGGATCAGCGACATCAAAGCCTGCCGGACATACACCCCGTTGAGCGCCTGTTCAAAATAATAGGCTTTGGGGCTGGGGTCCACGTTGATGTGGATCTCGTTGACACGCGGCAGGGGATGCAGCACCCGGAAGTTCTCCCGGGTGTTCAGGATCATGTCGTGGTGCAGGTTGTAGGAGTTTTTGATCCGCTCATATTCCAGGGGGTCGCTGAAACGCTCCCGCTGGATGCGGGTCATGTACAGCACGTCCACATCGGGAATCACCTCTGCCATGTCGGTATACTGGTGGTAGGCCAGCTTGCGCTCCTTGATGTGCATCTTCACCGAGCTGGGCAGCTTCAGCTCCACGGGCGATACCAGGTGGAAGGTGGTGTTGAAGTTGCACAGGGCGATGACCAGGGAGTGGACCGTGCGGCCGTACTTCAGGTCGCCCACCATGGCCACGTGCAGGTTGTCGAGCGTTCCCTGGGTTTTCTGTATGCTGTAAAGGTCCAGCAGCGTCTGGGTCGGATGCTGGTTGGCGCCGTCCCCGGCATTGATCACCGGGACGGGGGAGATTTCCGAGGCGAAGCGGGCGCTTCCCTCCACGGGGTTGCGCATCACGATCAGGTCGGAATAGTTGGCGATGGTCAGGATGGTGTCGCGCAGCGACTCCCCTTTTTTAACGCTGGTGTTGCTGGCTTCGGAAAAGCCAATCACCCGGGCGCCGAGGCGGTTGGCGGCGCTTTCGAAGCTCAGGCGGGTTCGGGTGGACGGTTCGAAGAACAGGGATGCGACCACATGGTCCCTGAGGATCGTCTGCACGGGGTTCTTCTCAAACTCCCGGGCCACCTCCAGGACGCGCAGCTGCTCCTCCCGGGAATAATCGTTGATGGAAACGAGGCTTTTGTTTTTCATGTGAAATGGGTATTGGCTGTTGGCTTTTGGTTATTGGGTTTTGGCTGTTGGTTGTTGGCTATTGGCTATTGGGGATTTTTGGGTTCGTCAGGGTAAAAAAAAGGGGGCCGCGAAGCCCCCTGAATGCTTAATGACAACCACAGTCGCTTTTGGTCAACTTCTTCTTTTTGAGGAAGTCGCAAACCAGTCCGCAGAGGTTTGGTGTGCCGATCTCCTGGAGTTCGTAGCCGACCTTCACGGCGGGCTTGCCGATCTTCACCACCCGCTGCAGGTCGATCGGGGTGGCGATCACCACGGCATCGCAGTCGGCCCGGTTGATGGTGGCTTCCAGGTCGGCGACCTGCTGCGCTCCGTAACCCATGGCCGGCAGCAAGGTGCCGATGCCCGGGTAGATCTCGAACGTCTCGGCCAGGCGGCCCACCACGAAGGGCCTGGGGTCGACCAGCTCAGCGGCCCCGAATTTTCTGGCGGCCACGGTTCCCGCGCCGAGGGTCATGTGCCCGTGGGTGAGGGTCGGTCCGTCTTCCACGACCAGGACCCGCTTGCCTTTGATCAGCTCGGGCTTGTCCACCGTGAGGGGAGAGGCCCCGTCCACCACGACGGCCCCGGGGTTCACTTTGGCGATGCTCTCGCGCACCTGCTGGATGCCTTCGGGTCCGGCGCTGTCCATCTTGTTGATCACCACGATGTCGGCCATGCGGAGGGTCACCTCGCCCGGGTAGTAGTTCAGCTCATGTCCCGGCCGGTGGGGATCCACCACGGTGACCATCAGGTCCGGCTTGTAAAAGGGGAAGTCGTTGTTGCCCCCGTCCCAGAGGATCACGTCGGCTTCCTTCTCGGCCTCGCGCAGGATGGCTTCATAGTCCACCCCGGCATAGATCACGTTGCCGCGCACCACATGGGGTTCGTACTCTTCCATCTCCTCGATCGTGCAATGGTGCTTGTGCAGGTCCTCCACCGTGGCAAAGCGCTGTACTTTCTGCTTGACCAGGTCGCCGTACGGCATGGGATGGCGGATGGCCACCACCTTGAGGCCGTGCTCCATCAGCACCTCGATGATGCGGCGCGAAGTCTGGCTCTTGCCGCAGCCTGTACGGACGGCCCCGACGGCGATCAGCGGCTTGGTGCTTTCGATCATGGTTTCCTTCGGTCCGATCAGCAGGAAGTCGGCCCCGGCGGCGTTGACGATGGCACCCACGGCCATCACCTCCTTGTAAGACACGTCGGAGTAAGAGAAGGCACAGACATCCACCTCCAGTTCGCGGATCAGCCTGGGGAGCTCTTCCTGGGTGTGGATGGGAATACCCTCCGGGTAGAGTTCGCCGGCCAGCTCGGCCGGGTATTTGCGGCCGTCGATATCCGGGATCTGGGCAGCGGTAAAGGCCACCACATGGTAGTTGTCGTTTTGGCGGTAATAGGTGTTGAAATTATGAAAATCGCGTCCGGCGGCGCCGATGATGATCACATTTTTTCTTTTGCTCATGGTGTTGGTTGTTTGGGTGTTGGTCATTCAATGGTACTTTCGGTATATGCTCAGAAACTCCGGGAGCCCTTGGCGGGACCGGAAAGCGGGCGAAAGAAACCTAGGTGAAATTACCAGCACAGCCATAAACCCAAAAGAAAGAGGATGTCATGGTGGCGGTTGGTTGAATCATTGGCTGTTGAAAATGAGGATGCTGCCAAAAAAAACTTCACAAATTTACGGCTTTTGGGTTTCCGGGCAAGCATTTCGCGCCGGATTTTTTTCAGATTTTTTTCGTCGGATGGGTTGGCCGCTCCAGGAAGTTTGTAAGCACGGGTTCCTGTCCGCTCCGGGAAAATGGAACATTTCTTTCTGTTAAAGCACAAAATTTTTTCTATAAATAGTTTGTGAAACACTTTTTTATTTAGATTTACGCCATCATTCCGGAAAATCCTGGAGGGGTTACAATGATCCTGGCGCCAGACTTTTGCTTTAATTAAATCATGTGATATGAAAAAGATTCTGTCAGTATTGGTTATGATTCTGCTGGCCTCGGCCTCCATGGCTCAGGTTTCCTCCGTGCGGTCACCGGAGGAAGGCCCGATCACGCCTGTAATGCTGGACGAAGAATTCGTTTGTCCTTCCGGGGCTGTTTTCAGTCAGGTATTCGGCTCCTATGACAATGGATATTTCTCTCAGGCAGGGGAACCAGGAGACCTCGTTGCTGATGATTACGCTGCCACCGCCCCATTCAACATGATCCGGGTCTGGGGAGGGGATTATTTTGGTTGTTCCATGAATGACACCGAAGCCTTTGATGTATTCATCTGGAACGGAAACCCATCCACCGGCGGCGTCCTGGTATTCTCCGGAAGCCTGACCGGCGCCACCTCCCTCGTGGGGACTACCCCCTGGGGGCCAACAAACCATTATCAGATCGATATCCCCCTGGAAACCACCATTACCCAGTTGAATGGCTGGATCGGGATTACCAGGAAAGGGGCGACTTGCAGTGAGGGTTTTGCCTGGACTGTTTATTCAGGGGGGAATGTACTTCAAAGACTTTCCAACACTTGGGTGGTAACGAGTTCGAATGTCCTTTTATGCCTGGGCAACGTGGAAGGAGAGCCACCCGCATCCGTGCCGCTATCCGACTGGGCGCTTGCTTTAGGCATGATCCTCATGGCCGGTTTCCTGCTGGTGCGGCTGCATAGGGTGGCCTGATGTCCCCTTTCCTGTAGTCCACGCCGAGGACACGGGCAATCCCTCCCATTACCCGCACCAGGAGATCAGGGGGTTTCACGGCGATGATTTCCTTGCGGTAATTGCGCATGAGTACCCCGAACAACAGCATGGACCTCGGGTTTTTCATGCTGACTTTTCTTGTCCGCTTGTTGCTTGCCACATCGATCACCCTGACCACGTCTTCAAAATAATCCTCCATGGCGAGGGCCGGTTCATGCGTGTTAAAGACCCTCACGACGGAGTCTGTCGGGTTCCTGAAGGTGTGCCTGACGCCTTTCTCCACGACCAGGCGATCCCCTTTTTTTGCACGGACCCATTTGTCCCTGATAAAAAACTCCATTTCTCCTTCAAGGATATGGTAGGTTTCCATGGCATGCGGATGAATGTGGTGGAGTGGATCCACCATATTGCATCCGGGCAGCAATTCCCATTCCAGTTCAAGGGCTTTCCCGTCCGTGTCGGCTTTGCTTTTTATTACGGTGAATACCATGCCCAGGGGGGACATGTCCAGCACCTGTCCTTGAGTAGCCACAATTGTCTGTTTTGTCGATTTTAAATAATTATATCAATATGCGTATACATAAAGGTATGATATTTATGGCAAAAATCAAATCCACGCATCCAGGCATAAAAAAAAGCCGCCGGGAGTTGTCCCGGCGGCCTTCAATTCTGGTGGAGCTGGAGGGATTTGAACCCTCGTCCAAACAAGCGACAGAAATGCTTTCTACATGCTTATCCTGTAGTTTTGGATTCGGCTTGCGGCTGGGAACAGGCGGCCCCACCGCTTGCCTGAGCCCTTTTGATTGTCGGCCATGCACCAGGGCCTTGCATGACGTATCCCGGCTTTTGATGATGTTTCCTTGGGGACGCGGCCAGGCGTGGCTTCCCGGGAAACAAACGGCGCTTAATAACTGTTATTAAGCGGCCATTGCGTAGTTAGAGTTGCCGTTTATAGGCGATGCGCCTGGGATTTACGAGCCAGAATCACGACGCTCGGCATGCTTACACTCCCACCAGACCTGCTGTCTAATCCATATCAGCCCCATGGGTTTGCAGGGACAAAGGTACAAAAAATATACCACAATCCGGCAGCCCTGCCCTCAGAAGATGAGCTGCAGGAGATAGCCCAGGGCGGCCCCGCCCAGTATGATCCAGACGGAACCGATCTTTTTCAGTCCGAATACCACCCCGAGGGCCAGCCCAAGGATGAGGGCAGTCCGCCAGTCGGTGGCGGTGTCGATGGTCATCAGGATGGTGACGCTGAGCATGACAGCCACGGCCGCCATATTGACCGAGTCCAGGAATGCGGAGGTGTAAGGGGAGCGCCTCAGGCGGGGGATGACCGGGTAGAGCAGCAGGATGAAAACAAAGGAAGGCAGGAAGATGCCTGCCGTGGCCGCCAGGGCGCCCGGGACGCCGTCGAGAAGGTATCCGATGAAAGTGGCGGCCGTCAGGATGGGTCCCGGTGTGAACTGCCCGATGGCGATGGCATCGAGCAGCTGCTCACGGGTGATCCAGCCCAGCTTTTCGACCAGTTCCCCGTCCAGGTAAGCCACCAGGACATAGCCGGTGCCAAACAGCACCGCCCCGATCCTGGCGAAGACCCAGAAGAGTTTCAGGAGGGAGTAGGATGCCAGGGCTGCAGAAGCAGTGGCCAGCAGGGGGAGGGGCATCAGCCCTTTCAGTCCGCCGCCGCCGGGCTTGCCCGGGCCATTGCCTTTTCGGTCGTTTGGCGTCCCGCTGTCCGGGGGCTTGTCCTTCGGTTTGTTTTTTCCGCGCACCAGGGTGTGCATTCCGAAGGCCAGCATGCCCAGTGCGCCGGCGCCCAGGATGGCCACAATCTCTCCGAGACCGGCCAGGGTGGCTCCCAGGGTGAGCACCCCCAGCACCCCCAGCCAGAACCCCTTAAGAGCCTTTTGGCCCAGATTCAGGATGGCCCCGGCGATCACTGCGATCACGGCCGGCTTCAGTCCGAAGAACAAACCCTCCACCGCCGGGACCTGGCCGTAGGTAACATACAGCCAGGCCAGCAGGCCGGTGATCAGGGCCGCAGGGATAATGAACCCGAAGCCTGTGGCCAGCATGCCGGGCAGTCCGCGCAGCTTGTATCCGACCAGCATCGTCATCTGGGTGGAGTTGGGTCCGGGGATGAGGTTCACCGCCCCCAGGAAATCGAGAAACTGCTGGTGAGACAACCATTTGCGGCGGCTGACCAGCTCCTGCTCCATCAGTGCGGCATGCGCTGCGGGACCGCCGAAGGCCACCGAACCGAGCTTCAAAAACTCCAGGAACAGCCGCCATGCGCCGGGATGGCTTCCGGCGGCCCTGGGTTCGTTCAGCTGGTTTTGTCCGGTCATCGGGTCGGTTTTGCAGCGCATTAAAAATAGCATTTTTTTGGTAAGCGGCCCATCCGGCCGTTGGGAGGATTCTTTGCCGCGGGCTGTTTCCGCTCGGCGGAAAACCGTATTTTTGAAGGGCAGAGTCACGCAGCCTGTAAGGCCTCCAAGAACCGGAAAAACCCGCCGCCCCCATGTCCGAATCCCCTGCCCGACTGGCCTCCCTCTTCATCAACAGCACGGACTGTCCCCTGTTCCTCACGGGGCGGGCCGGCACGGGCAAGACCACCTTCCTGAAAGAGGTGGTGTCCCGGACCCACAAGAAGACCGTGGTGGCCGCCCCCACCGGCATCGCGGCCATCCATGCAGGGGGGGTGACCCTGCATTCCCTGTTTCAGTTGCCTTTCGGCGCTTTCATTCCGTCGGATGCCCTTCCCGGGGATGTGCCCATGTCCTTTCCCCTGAACACCCCCCGCTCACTGATGCGCCAGCTTCGCCTGCACAGCCACAAGCGGCGGCTGCTCAGCGAGATGGAGCTGCTGATCATCGACGAGGTGAGCATGCTGCGGGCCGACCTGCTGGACGCCATCGACACGGTGCTGCGGGCGGTCAGGCGGCAGCGCCACCGTCCCTTCGGCGGGGTGCAGCTCCTTTTTATCGGCGACCTGTTCCAGCTGCCTCCGGTGGTGAAGCAGGAGGAATGGGGGCTGTTGCGGCAACACTATCCGACGATGCACTTCTTCCAGGCCCGTGCCCTGGCGCACCAGCCTCCCCTTTACCTGGAGCTGGAGACGGTGTACCGGCAGCGCGACCCCCGCTTTATTTCCCTCTTGAACAAGGTGCGGGAAAACCGTGTGGGCCATGAGGAGGCCGCGATGCTCAACGAGCTGGTGGACCCGTCCTTCGACCCGACGGCCGGGGAGGGGCATGTGTTTCTGACCACCCACAATGTCCGTGCAGAGGCCATCAACCGCAAGGCCCTGGAACGGCTTGAGGGGCGGTCCTGGTTTTTCGATGCGGTGGTGGACGGGGATTTCGGGGAGCACCAGTATCCCATGGAGGCCCGGCTGGAGTTGAAAGAGGGCGCCCAGGTGATGTTCATCAAGAACGACTATTCGGGGGAGGGACGCTACTTCAACGGCAAGGTGGGCACCATCGACCACATCGACGGGGAGGACATCGAAGTGGTCTTTGCCGACGGCTCCCCTCCGGCCGGGGTGAACCGGTACACATGGGAGAACAAGAGCTACAGCCTGAACCGGGAGAGCGGGGACATCGAGGAAAAAGTCAAGGGAACCTTCACCCAGCTTCCGGTCCGGCTGGCCTGGGCGATCACGGTGCACAAGAGCCAGGGGCTGACCTTCGACAAGGCGGCCATCGACGTATCGGCGGCCTTCGCACCCGGACAGGTGTACGTGGCCCTGTCGCGCCTGAGGGGACTGGACGGGCTGGTGCTGACAGCCCCCCTGCCGGAGCGCAGCCTGGCCCCCGATGCGGTGCTGGCCGGCCTGCCGGTGAGGCGTGAGGCACCGGAGGCCCTGCAGCGGCTGCTGCGGGAAGAGTCCCGGCGCTACCTGCGGGAGGAGATGGCGCGGGCCTTCGATTTCGGCGGCCTGCAGGCGGCCTGTAAGGCCCATGTGGACACCTACGACAAGGAGGAGGGGCGGTCGGCCAAGCAGCGGTTCCGTCCCTGGGCGGAGGGGCTGCTGGGCGAGGTGGGATTACTCCCCGTGGTGGGCGAACGCTTTCTGAGCCAGCTCAGACGCCGGCGGCCGGATGCGGAAGGAGACGAGCTCGCCTTCCTGAAAGAGCGGGTGGAGGCGGCCACCGGCTACTTCTCGCCCCGCCTGAATGCCTTCTCGACCCGGGTCTTTGCACACATCGGCGAGCTGGAGGGGCTGTCCGGGGTAAAAAAGTATGTGCGGGAGCTGCGGGAGCTGGAGGGTGTGTTTTTTGAAAAGCTTCGTCGGATAAATAAGGCCGGGGCGCTGGTGCGCTCGGTGATGGAAGGGCGGGAGGTGGACCGGACGGTGCTGGAGGAGGCCCGGCTGGCCCCGGAGCGGCGGCGTCAGTCGGAAGGGGCGGGCCGCTCCGGCCCGGGAGACCGGATGGGCAAAGGAAAGGCCGGCCGCCAGAAAATGGGGGGGCGCCGCCGGACGGGCCAGGCCCCGAAGCAAGAAGGCCGCCCCGGCGGGCGTACCGGGGAACGTGCCCGGTGGGATGAGGAGAAGCCGCTGCCGGGACCCTCGGCCGAAACCACCCTGGAGCTGTTCGGGCAAGGCTGTTCGGTCGAAGAGATCGCCGGGCTGCGGTCGCTGGCCTATACGACCATCGAAACCCACCTGGCGGCCTGCGTGGCCGCAGGCCGCCTGAACGTGGAACGGCTGCTGGACCGGGACAAGCTGGGCAAGATCATGGCCGCCTCCGCGGCCGTGGGCTCCACGCGGCTGAAAGACATCATGGCCGTGCTGGGCGATGAGTTCTCCTACGGAGATGTGCGGTATGCCCTGGCGGCGATGGGCAGGGACGGGGAGGAAGATTCCACTGGGAGCCTGGTTCCAGAGGAATGAATAATTTATTTACCGGGCTGCATAAGGGGATCGTTGAACGGACACGAAATTATGCATTCAGTATGGACATTGAATCATTTCGCGAATTCTGTCTGTCATTCAAAGGGGCCACTGAGAAATTCCCCTTCGACGAAAGCACCCTGGTGTTTTACGTCCAGGGCAAAATGTTCTGCCTCACCGACGTGGATGCCTTCGACTCGGTCAATGTGAAATGCGACCCGGAGCAGGCCATGGCGCTGCGGGAGCGCTATCCGGCGGTGCTGCCCGGTTACCACATGAATAAAAAACACTGGAACACCCTGCTGATGGACGGTTCCCTGCCCGTGCCGCTGGTGAAGCAGTGGATCCGGGACTCTTACGATCTGGTGGTGGCGTCGCTGCCCAGGAAGTTGCGGGAGGAACTGGATAAGTGAAAATGTCAAAATGGTTTGCGACAAAAGAATTTATCCTTAACTTTGCCCCCTGAATTTCGGGGTGTAGCGCAGCCCGGTTAGCGCGCGTCGTTCGGGACGACGAGGTCGGAGGTTCGAATCCTCTCACCCCGACCAAAACAAAGGAAAGCCTGTCAGCAATTTGCTGACAGGCTTTTTTTTCCAGGACCCTGGGAAGCTTGCTTCCTGAGGGGCCTGTGAAAAAATGCCTTGATTTCGTGAAACGAAATCAGGCTTTCCTTTGTTTTGAGACCTGCCTCCCTGGAGGATGGCCGCCAGGCAATCCTCCAGGGGACACCCGGAGGGGGTTATTGGGATGGCCGCCAGGCAATCCTCCAGGGGACACCCGCTAGCCCATTACCCCCGGATGTCTGTCGCCCCGGTACCGGAAATGGCAGATGCCGCTGTCGCAGTCGTGCCCGGGCGGGGCGTGGATCACCACCTCGGTTTCCTGTCCGCCGGGCCCCTTCACCGCACAAACCACTTCCAGGTATTCGCCCAGGAAGCTTCGGCGTTTGATCCTGCCGCAGAAACAGCCCTCTTCTTCTCCGGCGGGTTCAAAATGCCCCGGCCGGATGGACAGCATCACCTCTTTCATGGACGCCGGCAGCGGCAGGTCGGCCGGGATGAAACCGATGGGGGTCTGGTAGCCCCCTTCGGCAATGACGCCCCGCATCAGGTTGGTCTTGCCGAAGAAGCGGGCCACATAGGGGTTCGTCGGATGGGCATAGACCTCCCCGGGCGGGCCGGTCTGCAGGTTGACCCCATCGCGGATCACGGCGACCCGGTCGGCGATGGCCAGCACATCCCGGGTGTCGTGGGTGACGAAAACGGCCGTGGCGCCGGACTTCCGGATGATGTCGCGGATGTCCTCGCGCATCTGGGTCTTGCGCATGGAGTCCAGGTTGCTGAACGGCTCGTCGAACAGGATGATGCCCGGCTCGGGGGCCAGCGCACGCGCCAGGGCCACCCGTTGTTTTTGTCCGCCGCTCAGCTGGTGCGGATACCGCTGTTCCAGTCCTTGCAGTCCCGCCAGCTGGATGATCGCCACGGCCTTTTCGCTCCTTTCCTCCCGTCCATGCCGGAACAGTCCGAAGCAGATGTTCTCCCACACGGTCTTATGCGGAAAGAGGGCATAGTCCTGAAACACGATGCCGACCCCTCTTTTCCCGGGCTCCACAAACAACCGGTCGCTGCTGACCACCTCGCCGTTGAGCAGGATCTCCCCCCGGGTCGGGGTTTCAAACCCGGCGATCATCCGAAGGATCGTGGTTTTGCCGCATCCGCTCTCTCCCAACAGGGCCATGATCTCTCCCCGGGCGACCTCCAGGGAGAAATCCCTCACGGCATAGGCCTGGGTTCCGGGGAACTTCTTGTGCAGGTTTTTTATTTCAAGGGTGTTCATGGTTGTTCCTTTCTTTTGTGTTGCCCCCACAGGGGCGCGCCCCCATCAGCTATGCAGCACGGTCTTGCCCCCCATCATCCGGTTAAGCAGGAAGGCCGGCACGATCCCCACCAGCACGATGATCAGCGCGGCCGGCGCCGCCTCGGCCACCCGCTCATCCGACGCATATTCAAAGGCCCTGATGGCCAGGGTGTCGAAGTTGAACGGACGGAGGATCAGCGTCAGCGGCAATTCCTTGAGCACGTCGATGAACACCAGCAGGGTGGCGCTGAGCACCGGCGCCTTCATCAACGGCAGGATCACTTTGCGCAAGGTGTTCAGGTTTGTATGTCCCAGCGAGCGGGAGGCCTCGTCCATCGAATGGGAAAGCCCGGCCATGCCGCTTTCCATGCTGTGGTAGCCCACGGCCAGGAACCGCACCATATAGGCGTAAACCAGGGCAAACCAGGTGCCGCTGAGCGCGACCCCCAGCCCGGGCATGGCTGCGGCCAGCCGGCCGTCCAGCCAGAGGAACGGCACCATGATGCCGATGGCCACCACCGCGCCCGGCAGGGCATAGCCCAGGGTGGCGATCCGCGCCAGTGCCCGCACCAGGCGGCCCGGGAAGCTGCGCACCGTAAAGGCGATGAACAGGCTGACGATCACCACCACGGCCGAGGCCGCCAGGGCCAGCAGAAAACTGTTGCGGATGAGTTCCCAGAACCGGATGTCCAGCACCTGGGCCGCGGTCTGCAGGCTCCAGTGGAACAGCATGGAGAGGGGGAAGATGAAGCCCGGCAGCAGGGGCAGCAGGCAGAGCCCCAGGGCGGCTGCCTGGCGCAGGCCGCGGAGGCGGCGGATCCCCGGCGGGCGGTAATGGCTGCCCACCACTTCGTACCGCATCTGTCCGCGCTGGTAACGTTCCAGCAGGATCAGCGCCAGCACAAGCACCATCAGGTAGGCCGACAGCTTCATGGCCGCGGAGGCGTTCCCGAAGGCGAACCAGGCGGTGAAGATGCCCGTCGTGAATGTATCCACGCCATAGTAGCGTGCCAGTCCGTAGTCGTTCAATACCTCCATCAGCGCCAGAGAAATGCCTGCCACGATGGCCGGCCTGGCCAGCGGGAGGGCGGCGGAGAAGAAAGCCTGCATGGGTTTGCGCCCCAGCGAGGCAGCCACTTCCAGCAGGGAGGCCGACTGTTTCATGAAATAGGCCCGGGTGATCAGGTAAACATAGGGGTAGAGGGAAAGCGACAGCACCAGGATGGCCCCGGGCAGCGACAGGATGTTGAACAGCAGGTAGGGCCCGGTGTCCACCCCGAAGTGGTTCCTCAGGAACACGTAAACCGGTGAGGTATAGTCCAGGATCCCCGCCCAGGTGAAGCCCAGGATGTAGGCCGGGATGGAGATGGGCAGGATCAGCGCCCACTGAAAAAAGCGCCTGCCCGGGAAGTCGTACAGGGTGACCAGCCAGGCCGTGCTGACCCCCATCAGGAACGTCAGGGCGGCGACTCCGGCCATCAGCAACAAGGTGTTCAGGGCATAGGACGGAATGAGCCGGTGCAGGATGTGCCGCCAGGTCTCATCCCCCGACACGAATACCTCCGGGAATATGACCAGCAGGGGCAGGGCCACCAGCAGGGAGGTGATGAGTGCGATGAGCACCCAGCCGTTGCTGAGGAAGCGTGCTTTTTTTGGATATCGTCGGATGGGCAGGGGCATGCTTGGCGGACTTACTCCCAGCCGGCCCGGTGGAAGACGAACATGGCTTCCTGCAGCCAGGGCGCCAGCCTGCTCAGCGGGAGGGTGTCCTCGCGGAAGCTGCCCCAGGACTGCAACAGTTCGGGCCATTCCACCCGGTGCGATACGGGATATTCAAAATTGTCCGACGACAGGACCCTTTGGGCTTCGTCGCCAAGCAAAAACTCGATGAGCCGGCGGGCATGGTCCCTGTTGGGCGCATGGGCCGCGATGCCGGCCCCGCTGATGTTCACGTGGGTGCCGCGTCCCTGCTGGTTCGGGAAAAAAATGCCGGCCTGTGCGGCCACCTGCCGTTCTTCCGCATTGGCCGAGTGAAGCAACAATCCCATGTAATAGGTGTTGACAATCGCCACGTCTCCCGCCCCGGCCGCCATCGCCTTGACCTGGTCGCGGTCGTTGCCCTGCGGGCTGCGCGCCATGTTCGTCACGAGGCCATGCGCCCATTCTTCGGCCGCCTGGGGGCCGAGGGCGGCGATCACGGAGGCCATCAGCGTCTGGTTGTAATGGTTCTGGGAGGACCGCACCAGGACGCGTCCCTGCCATTGCGGACCGGCCAGGTCTTCATAGGTGGACAGTTCGGAGGGGTCGACCCGGTCCTTGTGGTACACGATCACCCGGGCCCTTTTGGTCAGGCCGGTCCAGTGTCCGTCCGGGTCACGGAAGGCGGACGGTACGACCTCCTGCATCAGTTTCGAGCCGATCGGCTGCAGCAGTCCGCTGGCGGCAGCGCCTACCAGCCGTCCGGCATCGGCGGTGATCAGCAAATCGGCCGGGGAGGAGGCCCCTTCCAGGCGCATACGGTGGATCAGCTGGTCGGTATCGGCCTTGATCAGGTTCACCCGGATGCCGGTCTGCTCCGTGAACTGGCTGAAAAGTTGTTCGTCCGACAGATAGTGGCGGCCGGAGTACACATTGACTTCTTCGGTGGGTGCTGAACACGAGGTGCCCCACAGCAAAGCAAGGGGAATGAGGACGGCGGCTCCGGCGGACAGCAGCAGGGTCAGGAAAGGCCGGCGACTTGGTGGGCGCCCCGACGGGAGTGGCTCCGGGGTGTTGCGGGAACCGGTTGTTGTTCTATAAATGCGGTCAATGAACTTCATGGGCATCCGACGATAAGAATGGATGCCAAAATTATTAATAATGAGTCTAAATTAAAACAACAAGGTGCAAAATCCCCAGTTTTAGGGATGCGCGGTGTCTGTCCCGGGCTGCTCCGTTGAAACGGGGATCTTGATCTCATAGTGCTTGCGCGAGCGGTTCGGCAGTTCATAATCGCGCAGCCAGGGGTTCAGCACCCTCAGGTCCTTATAGGTAATGCCGTGCTGTCGGGCAAAGGCCACCAGGTCGCGCACGGTGGTGTCCACTTGCACGTGGTAGTAATCATACGGGGGATAAAGGTCTTTTTCCCGGAAATGGAAGCCCGAAGCGGCCGGGTCTGACAGGATGGTTTTCACGGCCAGGATGCGAAACATGTAACGGGCGGTTTCCTCGTTCAGGTGCAGGTCGTAATAATCAAAGACGCGCTGATTTTCCAGAACCCTCGTCAGGCGGGCATTGCCGATGTTGTAGGCGGCGGCTGCCAGGGTCCACGACCCGAACCGCTCCCGGGAATCCAGCAGGTAGCGGCAGGCGGCTTCGGTGGCTTTTTCCACGTGGTAGCGCTCGTCGATCTGGGTGTTCACCTCCAGGCCGAGCTCCCGTCCCGTGCCCGCAAGGATCTGCCAGAAGCCGGTAGCGCCCGCCGGGGAGACCACGTTCATCAGCCCGCTTTCGATCAGCGCCAGGTATTTGAAGTCGTCGGGGACCCCATTTGCTTTAAGGATGGGTTCGATCACGGGGAACCACCGGTGGGCCCGCTTGAAGAACAGCATGGTCTGGCTCTGCCAGTAGGTGTTCACCAGCAACTCCCGGTCGTAGCGCTCCCGGATGTCCGTCAGGTGTATGGGTACCGGCTCTCCGGCAAAAGACAGGCTGTCGTGAATGGACAGGGCGTAGATCCCGTAATGGTCGGTGAAGGAGCCGGAGAAGACCTGGTCGGGCTCATCGGCCATCCGCCAGTAGATAAACAAATGCAGGAAAAGGGCTCCGGACAACAGGAGGACCAGAACGGTCCAGGATCGCTTCAACATGGGGGGCGAGTTACAAATTATAACCTTTATAAATTATGCCTGCGGGCTCCCATGAAAACCCATCCGACGGGAGCCTCAATCACTTGATTGTTTTGGTGTTCACAAAAATAATCATTTCGGGCGACAAGCTGTGAAGAAAAGAACAGATCATAAAAATTTAGTAGCTTTGTAAGCGGTTAAAAATTAAACACTTTTTAAGGAGATTCAGTCTATGAACATTGCGGAAATCAGAGAACAGCGGAAGCGTCTGAAGGAGGTCAGCTACCAGAAGAAGGACCTCTACAGGGGCTATACCGACAGGGTGTTGTACATCAACGTCGGATCGAATGAAATCAAGGAAAAGGATGTCCCTCCCGTAATGAAGGAGAAGTTCATCGGGGGCAAGGGCTATGGCCTGCGTCTGCTCTGGGATGCCACCAAACCCGACACCAAATGGAACGATCCCGAGAATGAGATCATCATCTCCTCCGGACCCGTGGGTGGCATCACCCAGTACTCAGGGGCGGGCAAGTCCCTGCTGGTGACCATCTCTCCCCAGACCGATTCGGTGATGGACTCCAACGTGGGGGGCTTTTTCGGACCCTTCCTGAAGTTTTCGGGCTTCGACGCCCTCGAACTGCAGGGCAAGGCAGAGAAAGATGTCGTCATTTTCATCGACGGCAAAAACAATAAGATCGAGATCTTCGAAGACCCGGGGCTCAGTGTGGATACCCACCTGATGGCCGAGGAGCTGACCGAGATGTTCGCAGAGAATGAAAAGGATGCCCGCAATATCGGCATCGTTTCCACCGGGGCCGCGGCAGACCATTCCCTGATCGGCATGGTCAACTTCACCTTCTATGACATGAAGCGCAAGAAAATCCGCCTCAAGCAGGCCGGACGCGGCGGCATCGGCACCGTGATGCGCGACAAGAAGATCCGCGCCATCGTGGCCAAGGTCGAAGGGGTGAGTGGCAACCTGAACAATGTGGCCGACCTGGAGACCATCAAGGACCGCGGCCGGGATTTCCAGAAGGAGATGCGCGAGCTGGATGACGACCAGTGCCAGATGCGCCGCAAGGGCACGGCCAACATCCTCAACGTGATGAACGACTACGACCTCCTGCCCACCCATAACTTCAAGTACGGCAGCCATGACGACGGCCTGAAGATTCACAGCAATGTGTTCCGCGACAAGTACTTCACCCAGAATGTGCCCGATGGCTGCTGGATCGGCTGTGCCATGTCCTGCGCCAAAGGGGTGGACGATTTTGAGCTGAAGACCGGTCCCTATAAGGGGCAGAAGGTGATTGTCGACGGACCCGAATACGAGACCGGCGCGGGGCTGGGCTCCAACCTCGGCATCTTCGATCCGGAAGCCATCATCGAACAGAATTTTTATTGCGACACCTACGGCATCTGCACGATCACCTGGGGCACCGTGGTGGCCTTCATTATGGAGTGCTACGAGAACGGCATCCTCAACAAGGAGCGGACCGGTGGACTGGAGCTGACCTTCGGGAACAAGGAGGCGGCCCTGGAACTGATGCACCAGCTGGCGCGCGGCGAGGGCTTCGGCCTGGTTGCCGGACTGGGCGTGCAGAAGATGAAGGAGATGTTCACCGAGAAAGGTTGGGGGGACGAAAAGTTCCTGAACGACATCGGCATGGTGAACAAGGGACTGGAGTATTCCCAGTACGTGTCCAAGGAAAGCCTTGCCCAGCAGGGCGGGTACGCCATGACCAACAAGGGGCCCCAGCATGACGAGGCCTGGCTGATCTTTATGGACATGGTCAACAACCAGATCCCGACCTTCGAAGACAAGGCCGAGGCATTGCATTACTTCCCCATGTTCCGCACCTGGTTCGGGCTCGTGGGATTGTGCAAGCTTTGCTGGAACGATGTGGTGCCCCCGGAGAATGCCCAGGAGGAGGAACCCCACAAGATCCCCAAGCATGTGGCCAATTACGTGGCCATCTATGAAGCGGTGACCGGCAGGCCCTTCAGCAAGGAGGAGATGATCCGCCAGAGTGAGCGGGTGTACAACTTCCAGCGGGTGTTCAACCTGCGCCGCGGCTTTGGCAAGCGCATCCACGATGCACAGCCCTATCGTGCCGCCGGCCCCGTGACCGCTGAGGAATACGAATCGCGCGCCGAGCGCTACGACAAGCAACTGAAGGAGGAGGTTGGCTTTGATCCCTCAGGCAAGACGACCGGGGAGAAAATGGCCGCCCTGCGCAAGTACCGCGAGGGCCGTTACGAACAGCTGCTCGACGCCGTGTACCAGCGCCGCGGGTGGACCAAAAACGGCATCCCGACCCTGGAGCATCTGAAGGACCTGGGCATGGACCTGCCCGAGGTGCTGGAGGTGGTCAAGCCCCACCTGCAGGAAGCCTGATCGCTGCATGGCTCCTAAAACAGCATCCGGCCGGTGTTCGCATGGAACACCGGCCGGATTTTTTTAAGGGGGGAGGCGCCTCTGCTCGCGGACCCGGCCGCCGGGCCACCCAGCCACTGCCCGGGCGGTGGGTTGCGGGGATCAATGTGTCCGGCGGCCCGGATGAGGGCATCAATGCGCCCGATCGAACAGGCTTTGGGCAAGCATCCGCAGGTTTTCCTTTGGCCCTGCCGGCGCCTCTATGGCATCCAGGGCTTCAAAGGCCCTTTGGTAATGGGTCTCCATGGCCTGTATGGCCAGTTCGCGGATCCCCAGGCTGTTGAAAATGCCCATGACCCGGCCGATTTTGGTGTCGGGATCGGAAATGGCGCCGGAGTAAGCCCGGTCCAGTTCCTGCCGCTGCGCCGGGGCGGAGAGCTCCCAGGCCTTGATGTACAGCCAGGTCTTTTTATTGGCCACGATGTCGCCCCCGCTCTTCTTGCCGAACAGGGCCTCGTCCCCGAAAGCGTCCAGCCAGTCGTCGCGCAGCTGGAAGGCCAGTCCGACGCTTTCCCCGAACCGGTAAATCTTTTCAGCATCCACGGCAGGCGCCCCCGCCACGATCGCTCCTGCCTTAAGGCAGGCCGCCGGAAGCACGGCCGTTTTCAAACGGATCATCTCCAGGTACTCGGCTTCGGTGACGCGTCCGGTCTTTTCGAAGTCCATGTCGTACTGCTGTCCTTCGCACACCTCGATCACCGTCCGGCTGAACAGTTCCATCACCTGCCTCAGGCAATGGTCGGGAACATCCAGCATGTATTCGTATGCCCTGGCAAACAACACGTCGCCCGAAAGGATCGCGGTGTTGGTGTCCCATTTAACATGCACGGCGGGCTGTCCGCGCCGGATGGGGGCCTGGTCCATGATGTCGTCGTGCATCAGGGTGAAATTGTGAAACAACTCCAGTCCGATGGCCGGGGAAAGGGCCTCTTCCGCACGGCCGCCGAACATCTCGCAGCCCAGCAGGGTCATCAGCGGCCGGATGCGCTTTCCCCCGTTCTTCAGGCAATACTCAATGGGTTCGTACAATCCCCTTGGCTCCTTATCGAGCCGGGTCTCCGCCATACGGGCGGCGACCATTTCATTCAGACGGGCTAGGTGTTGACTCATGGATGACAGGCTTTGGTGGTGATGTATCTGCCGGTCTTTCGCCCGGCCGGCAGGGTCAGATGGTATGCAGGCCGGCTTACCGCCGGGATTCTGCCAGCAGCCCCAGCAGGTAGCCCCCGTAGCCGCTCTTCAGCAGCGGCTGGGCCACCTTTTCAAGCTGGGCTCCGTCGATATAGCCCATGCGGAAGGCGACCTCCTCGATGCATCCGATCTTCAGGCCCTGCCGTTGCTCGATTACCTGGACAAACTGGGCCGCCTGGATCAGGCTTTCGAAGGTGCCGGTATCCAGCCAGGCGGTACCCCGGCTCATCAGGCCCACCTTCAGCAGACCCCGCTCCAGGTACCAGCGGTTCACGTCGGTGATCTCGTATTCCCCCCGGTCGCTCGGTCGGATGCTTTTGGCCACCTCCACCACACTGTTGTCATAGAAATACAGGCCCGGCACCGCATAATTCGACTGGGGCCTGTCCGGTTTTTCCTCGATGCTGATGGCCCGGTGGTCCCTGTCAAAGGACACCACCCCGTAACGGCTGGGGTTGGATACATGGTAGGCGAACACCACCCCGCCTTCCGGGTCGTTGTGCGATTGCAGGCTGTTGATGAAACCGCTCCCATAAAAGATGTTGTCGCCCAGGATGAGCGACACTTTCTCCCTGCCAATGAACTCCTCCCCGATGACAAAGGACTGGGCCAGTCCGTTGGGCTCCTTCTGGACGGCATAGCTGAAATTGCATCCCAGGGGGGACCCATCGCCCAGCAGGCGGACAAAATGCGGAAGGTCCTGGGGGGTGGAAATGACAAGCACATCGCGGATGCCGGCCATCATCAGGACCGACAGGGGATAGTAGATCATGGGCTTGTCATACACGGGCATGAGCTGTTTGCTCATGGCCAGGGTGATGGGGTAGAGCCGGGTGCCGGATCCCCCGGCGAGAATGATGCCTTTCATGTCAGCCTCCTTGAATGATCCCGCCGGCGCTCCGGAAGGGACGTTCATGTTTGTCAATCGGATGGTTATCGCAAAACTACGTCTTTAAAAACCAATTCCCAAAGGAATTCTTAAAGCAAGCCGTCGGATGGGTCAGCCTTGCCCAGCAGGGAACGCTCCAGGCGGGTTCCTTCCACCCGCTTGTGCAGGGAGAGGAGGATGGATGGCATCAGAAATAGGTTGGATAGCAGGGCCACGCTCAGGGTGAAGGCGATCAGGTAGCCGAGGGCCTGGGTGCCGCCGAAGGTCGAAAAGGTGAAGATGATGAAACCGAAGAACAGCACCCCATAGGTATAGATCATGCTCACCCCGCTCTCATTCAGGGCCGAGATCACGGCATGCTTGATGTGGTAGTTTTTCAGACGCAACTCCTGGCGGAACTTGGCAAGGAAATGGATGGAGTTGTCGACCGATATGCCCAGGGCAATGCTGAAGATGATGATGGTGGACGGCTTGATGGGGATGCCCAGGTAGCCCATCATGGCGGCCGTCAGGATCTGCGGAAACAGGTTGGGGATCAGGGAGATGATCACCATACGCGCGCGGCTGAACAGCAGGGCCATGAGCACCGATATGATGGCGATGGCGAACAGCAGGCTGGTCAGCAGGTTCCTAACCAGGTACTCGGTCCCCTTGAGGAAGACCACGCTGGTGCCGGTGATGGTGACCTTGTGGGTGGCGGGGTCAAAGAGGGAATCGATGCGGGGTTGCAATGCCTCCTGAATGCGTCGGATGTCCCTCGTGCCGATATTGGCCATCTGCACGCTGATGCGGGTGGTCTGCAGGCTGCTGTCCGCCAGGGACCGCAGCAGGGACTGGTCGCCCATGGACCCGGCCGGGATGTACGACTGTATGAAGTTGCGGTCGTGCCGGTTGGGCAGGCCATACATGGCGGGCTCGCCCCGGTAAAAGGCCTGCCGGACCAGTTTCATGGCCTCGGCCACGGACAGGGGACGGGACAATTCAGGGATGGCGGCCATCTCCGCCTGCAAGGCCTCGATGGCCTCCAGGGTGGCCGGGCGGACCACGCCGTTCGGACGGCCGGTTTCGATCATGACCTCGAAGGGCATGATGCCCGAGATGTGGCGTTCGAAAAACAACAGGTCGGTATACAGCGGGTCGCGGTGGGGAATGTCGTCCACCACGCTGCCGGAAGTATGCAGACGGGTCATGCCGGCCAGTCCGCCTAAAAGGAGAATCACGGCCACGGCATAGACCCTGGCGCGGTGGTGGCTGACCACCCGGATGATCCCGCGGATCATTCGCTGCATCCGGCGGTTGTTCAGGTGCCTGATGTGCCGGTATTTGGGTGGCTCCAGGTAGCTGTAGAAGATGGGGATGAGGGTGATGGTGAGCAGGAAGACCGATAGGATGTTCAGGGCGGCCACGATGCCGAATTCGACCAGGATGCGGTTGCCGGTGATGATGAATGTGGCAAAACCGACGGCCGTCGTGGCATTGGTCAGCAGGGTGGCATTGCCCACCCGCTGTACCACCCTCACCAGGCTTTTGATCTTGTTGCCGTGGGCCCGGTATTCGTGGTGGTATTTGTTCAGCAGGAAGATGCAGTTCTCCACCCCGATGATGATGATCAGCGGGGGGATGATGCCCTTGAGTATCGTGATCTCATACCCGAGCAGGCCGATGGTCCCCAGGGCCCATACCACGCTGATGACCACGATGATCATGGGAAACAGCACCGCCTTGAAGGACCGGAACAGCAGGAACAGGGCCAGGGAGGCCACCACCATGGCCAGCAGGACGAACAGCTTCAGTTCGGTGTTCACCTTCTTCATGGTCTGGGTCCGGATGTAAGGCAGTCCGCTGTAATGCAGGTCAATGCCGCTCTCGAGGGAATAGGCGCGGCCGGCCTTCCTGATGGCGTTGACCAGGTCGATGCGTTCCGGGGTGTTGAGGATGTCGCGGTCGAGGCTGACCACGGTCAGCAGGGCCCCCGTTTGCGGGTTGAACAACAGGTCTTTAAAAAAGGACTGGTCGAAACCGATGGACAGCAAGCTGTCGAGGGCATGCTGGTCGGCCGGTGCCCCTTCGAACAGGGGCCTGAACTCAACCCGCCTGAGGCTGTCATTGCGTACCAGCAGCGGAAGGCGGGTCAGGTTGACCACCCCGGTGACCCCGGGGATGGCGGCCAGCTTGTCGGTAAAGGACTGCCACTGCAGAAACCCGGGCAGGGAGCGGACATGTTCATCCTCCATCCCGATGAATACGGCATTGCCGTCCTCCCCGAAGATTTCCCGGAAATGCTCGTAGTCGCGGAAGGCCTGGTCGTGGGAAGGAAGCATCTGTGCCAGCTCGTACGACATCTTCACCCTGCCTGCCTGCCAGGCCATCAGGCCGGTCAGGCCGCCGATGACCAACAGAATGGTCAGGCGGTTGCGAAGGATGATGCGAACGATGACTTCCCACATAAGCTACCGGAAAAAACGGGGCAAAGGTAGTCAACCCCCGCCAAACCACCAACCCCCAACAGCCAAAAGCCTAAACCCAACAGCCAACAGCCAATAGCCAACAGCCAACAGCCAATAGCCAATAGCCAATAGCCAACTTCTCCCCAAAAACCCCTACCTTTGCAGGTTCAATTTTTTTATCCATGCAGGACTCCCTTGCTGTCATACCGGAAGAGCGGCTGGAGATCTACGGGGCCAGGGTACACAACCTGAAGAACCTGGATCTGGTGATCCCGCGCGGACAGCTCACAGTCATTACCGGGCTAAGCGGCAGCGGCAAATCATCCCTGGCCTTCGACACCATCTATGCCGAAGGGCAGCGCCGCTACATCGAAACCTTCTCCGCCTACGCCCGCCAGTTCCTGGGCAGCCTGGAGCGTCCCGACGTGGACAAGATCACGGGACTGAGCCCCGTGATCAGCATCGAACAAAAGTCGGTCAACCGCAACCCGCGGTCCACTGTGGGCACCATCACCGAGATTTACGACTTCCTGCGTTTGTTGTACGCCCGCATTGGCGATGCCCATTCCCATGTGACAGGGGAGAAGATGGTCCGGTATACCGACAGCCAGATCCTGGACCTGATGATGGAAAGGTTCCGGGACAAAACCGTGCTGCTGCTGGCCCCCCTGGTAAAAGGCCGTAAAGGGCATTACCGGGAGCTGTTTGAGCAGGTGCGCAAGCAGGGCTACCTCCGTGTCCGGATCGACGGACAAATCAAGGAGATCCGTCCGGCCATGAAGGTGGACCGATACAAGATCCATGACATCGAGGTGGTGATCGACCGCCTGCAGGTGCAGCCTACTGAACGCAGGCAGCTTGGGTCTTCCCTGCAGACCGCCATGAAGGTCGGCAAGGGCATGGTCATGGTCATCGATGAAAGCACCCGGGAGTCCTTCCATTTCAGCCGCAAGCTGATGTGCCCGGTATCCGGCATCGCCTATGCAGATCCCGAGCCCAACACCTTCTCATTCAATTCCCCTTACGGGGCCTGCCCCCGTTGCTCCGGGCTGGGAACCGTCAGCGAGATGGACATGGATAAGATCATCCCGGATCCCGGCCTTTCCATCAAAAAAGGGGGGCTCGCTCCCCTGGCGAACACCAAAAACCCCTGGGTAATGAAACAGCTGGAAGCCATCGGGATGCGTTACGGCTACGGACTGGACACACCCATCGGGCAATGGAGCGAGGAGGCGGTCAACACCCTTCTCTATGGCTCCGACGAGGTGTTCCGCGTGAAGCACGAAAGCCTGGGGGTGACCAGTACTTATTCGCTGAACTTTGAGGGTATCATCAACTTCATCACCAACCAGTTCGAAGACAGCGCCTCCGGGTCGGTCCGCCGCTGGGCCGGCGGCTTCATGAGGCAGAAGCCCTGCCCTGAATGCGGCGGCAAACGCCTTAAAAAGGAGTCGTTGCACTTCCTGCTGGACGGCAGGAGCATTGCCGATCTGGCTGAGATGGACCTGCTGAGCCTGAAGCGGGAGCTGGACACCTTGTTGCCCCGGCTGGAACCCCGGAAGCAAAGGGTGGCTGCAGAGGTGCTGCGGGAGCTGAGCCTGAGGCTGGGTTTCCTGCTGGACGTCGGACTGGATTACCTGGCCCTGAACCGTCCGGCCCGGAGCCTGTCCGGAGGGGAAAGCCAGCGCATCCGGCTGGCAACCCAGATCGGCTCCCAGCTTACGGGAGTGCTGTACATCCTGGATGAACCAAGCATCGGATTGCACCAGCAGGACAACCACCGGCTGATTCATGCGCTGAAGAACCTGCGCGACATCGGCAATTCGGTCATCGTGGTGGAACATGACCGTGACATGATCATGGCGGCCGACCATGTGGTGGACATCGGGCCCGGGGCAGGGGTGCACGGCGGCAGGCTGGTGGCCCAGGGGCCACCCGAAAAAATCATGACCTGCGACACGGTAACGGCCGACTACCTCAACGGTCGGCGGGAGATCCCCGTGCCGCCTGTCCGCCGCAAACCCGATGATACCTGTTTAAGGCTTCTGGGGGCCAGCGGTCACAACCTCCGGGAGGTCGACCTGGAAATCCCCCTGGGATTGCTCGTTTGCATCACCGGGGTGTCGGGCAGCGGGAAGTCCTCCCTCATCAACGAAACGCTCTATCCCATCCTGAGCAGGCACTTTTACAGAGCGGAAAGCACGCCACTGCCTTACCGGGAAATCCAGGGCATCCACCACATCGACAAGGTGATCGAGATCGACCAGAGTCCCATCGGGCGCACCCCCCGCTCCAACCCGGCCACCTATACCAAGGTGTTCGACGAGATCCGCAAGCTGTTTGCTTCCCTGCCCGAATCCCAGGTCAGGGGCTACCAGCCGGGCCGCTTTTCTTTCAATGTCCGGGGCGGCCGTTGTGAGACCTGCCAGGGCGGGGGGGTCAAAGGCTTCGAGATGAACTTCCTCCCCGAGGTCTACGTGCAATGCGAGACCTGCCAGGGCAAACGTTATAACAGGGAGACCCTGGAGGTCCGGTTCAAGGGAAAAAATATCAACGACGTACTCAACCTGAGCATCAGCCAGGCCCTCGCCTTTTTCGAAAACATCCCGTCCATCCTGCATAAGATCAGGACCCTGGAGGATGTCGGACTGGGATACATCACGCTGGGACAGAGCAGTACAACGCTGTCGGGCGGGGAGGCGCAGCGGGTGAAGCTGGCGGCGGAGCTGTCGCGGCGCGATACCGGCAAAACGCTTTACATCCTGGACGAACCCACCACCGGACTGCATTTCGAGGACGTGCGTGTGCTGATGGAAGTGCTGAACAGGCTGGTAGACCGGGGCAATACGGTGGTGGTGATCGAACACAATATGGACGTGATCAGGGTGGCCGATTACCTCATCGACCTGGGTCCCGAAGGCGGGGACAGGGGGGGGCAGATCATCGCCTCAGGCAGCCCTGAGGAAATCGTTCAGAAGAACCAGGGGTTCACTGCCCGCTACCTGAAGGAAGCACAAAGACCATCTGCTCATCCGTGATCCAGCGACCCTGCTCGGTTTCCAGCTGGAAAAACTCCAGGCGGTCTTCCAGAAGGACGGCCAGCACCCCGGGCTCCCAGGGGATGATCGCCTCGTAGCCGCCGGGCAGCCGGAGGACCTGGTTTTCCAGCAGCTGCCAGCCTCCCTCGGCCTGCAGGGCATAGACCCCCAGGCGGTGGCCGTCCACCCCCGCCATCATCATGCTTCCCAGCGGGAAATAGCGGTCTACGCCTTCGGGAACCTCAAAGACAGCCGTTTCGTCCTGGGTCCACTCCCCTGATTCACTGAAATAGAAAAACTCGGTAAACCCATGGTGCTCGATGCCGATCACCCCCATCTCCCAGGGCATTTTCATGGCCATGAGGCGGTCGTACCTTCGCGGCAGCCTGAATGTGAACCGTTCTTCGCTGATCCAGTTGTTGTAAGCATCCAGGCGGTAGAACCGGATCTCCCCTCCCTCCACCACCCCGATGGTCCCCATGCCCATGGCGAGCAAGCCGTTGTTGTCTTCCGGGATGTTGAACTGGGAGAGCTTGTCCAGCACCCAGGCGTATTGTTCGTTGATGAAATAGACATAGACCTTCCCCTCCTGGACCAGCCCGATGGTGCCCATGCCGGGGGCCAGGATGCGTGATGCCAGTTCGTGGGCGGGCTGTTCGATGTTGGTGTCCCGTTGCCGGTCCCGGCTGCAGGCGGGCAGCAACAGGGTCAGTGCCGCCATAAGAAGGAGGCCCCTGTGGCGCCTGGCAGACCTGCGGAACAGGTCTCTTGTGTGCATGGTCGGTGTCATGTCGGATGGTTTTCTGTTCACTGGTCCAGCGGCTTGCGGCTCACGGGCATGGTCATGCAGCGGGCACCCCCCCCGCCCCTGGGCAGCTCGGAGCCGTCTATGGTAATGACAAACCGGCCGTCGCGGGGTTGCTCCACCCGGCCTTTCAGGATGTCGGAGGCCTTGTAGACCTCAAACCCCAGCTTGCTGAGGGACTCCAGGGTGCGGACATTGCGCGCGTAACCAATAACCTGCCCGGGTCCCAGCGCAAAAAAGTTGGCCCCGCTATGCCACTGCTCACGCTCCTGGTACCGCTGGTCGCTGCCGCCTCCGCACAGGGCGGGTTGCAGGTCCATGCCGAGATTGCCGAGGGCCTCGGGCAGGTTCTTCACCTCCCGGACGAATTGTACCTTGCCGCCTTCGGCGTAGAGGTGGACGGTCTGAAACTTGTTCATCTTCATGATCACGGGTTCATAGATCATGCAGACGTCGCGGTCGAGCAATGTGAAGACCATGTCCAGGTGGATGAAGGATTCGGGGGATATGGGCAGTTCCTGCACCAGGATGTGTTGTTTCTCATTCCTTTCCTTCAGATGCTTCATGATGAAATCGATGCCCTGCGCGCTCGTTCTTGACCCGATGCCGCAGACCAGGATGTCTTCGCGCGCCACCAGCACGTCCCCGCCCTCCACCAGGACCCCGCTCTCCTTCTTTTTTCTGGGGTTGGGATTCAGTGTCCTGGTGCTCAGCAGGGGATGGAAGTCGAAGATGGCCTCCATGATGAGGGTTTCGCGGAACCTGACGGGAGACGCCATGGATCCGATGAGGACCATATCATGAATGGAGATGCTGGCATCCCGTGTAAAGAAAAAGTTGTGCAGGGGCTTGAGGGAAAAGCGGTCTTTGCTCAGGTAGTTGGTCAGGGAATCGTTTTGTACCCAAACCCCTTCGATGAGTGCCCTGGCCAGGGCGTCGTCATCCATGGCGGTCAGAACCTCCCCGATGCAGTCCGACATCTCATTCAGGCAGATATTCTGGATCAGGCTTTCCTTGACCTTCTCGTTTTTGAGCACTTCCTTCAGCAGGTCCCGGATCTCGAATGTCCGGGCATATTTCTCAAGGATTCCCCTGAACTGGTTGTATTCTTTCTGGACCACCACCAGGTTCAGGATGTCACTGTACAGGGCCCTTTCCGCATTCTCGGGGGTCATGTTTTCCACCTCCGGACCGGGGGAATGGATGATGACCCCTTCCAGGGTCCCGATCTCCGAATACACCTGTGCCGGCATTTTTTCCTGCATCGCTGGTAGCATTTTAAGGTTCACTTTCCCTGCGGGACGATTCCATCAGGCTATCCGGCAAAAATAGCAATTATCAAATCAATAAATTGATTAAACTTGTGCGGTTTTTCCGCCCCCGTCAAACATTCCGTACCCCAAGCACCTTTATACCATGAAAAGACTTATATACTTATTAATTGCGATGACCATGACCACCACGGCCTGCGTGCAGGAACACAACCCCCTTCTGGCTGAATTCCCCGCACCCCATCAGACACCTCCATTCGACCGGATCGAACACGACCATTACGCCCCGGCCTTTCAGGCCGCCATAGAAACCGGATTGAAAGAGATCGATGCCATCGCCGGCTCGGATGATCCTCCTACCTTTGCCAACACCATTGAGGCGCTTGCCTTCAGCGGCGGGTTGCTGGACAGGGTGAGCAATGTGTTTTACAACCTGAACAGTGCCGAAACCGACAGCCGCATGCAGGAGATCGCCCGGGAAGTGGCGCCTTTGGTATCCGACTATGGGAACGACGTCCTTTTCAATAAAAGGCTTTTCGAGCGCATCAAGGCAGTGTATGAGGGCCGCGAAAGCCTGAACCTGACCCCTGAACAGGCGACCTTGCTGGAAAAGACCTACAAGCGCTTTGCACGCAACGGGGCCAGCCTGGATGCGGACGGTCAGGCCCGGCTGAGGGAAATTTCGAGGGAATTGTCGGACCTGTCGCTGCAGTTCCAGGACAATGTCCTGGCCGAAACCAATGCATTTGTCCTGCACCTGACCGATGCCGCAGACCTTGCCGGCCTGCCGGAAACGGCCGTGGAGGCGGCTGCCCTGCTGGCCAGGAACCGCGGACTGGAGGGGTGGGCCTTTTCGCTGCAGGCACCCAGCTTCGGGCCGTTCATGCAGTATGCCGACAGCCGGGATTTGCGCAGGCAGTTGTACATGGCCTACACCATGAGGGCCAACCAGGATAACGACCACGACAACAAGGAGGTCCTTCGCCGGATCGCCAACCTGCGGCTGGAACGCGCCCTGCTGCTGGGTTACCCCACCCACGCCCACTTTGTCCTGGAGGAGCGCATGGCGGAACATCCGGACAAGGTGAACGCGCTGTTGCAGCAACTGCTGGACGCCGCCCGGCCCACGGCTGAAAAGGAGTTGTCGGAGGTCTCTGAAGTGGCCCGGGAGATGCATGGGGTGGACGACCTGATGCCCTGGGACTGGGCCTATTACTCCGAGAAATTGCGCAAGGCACGCTACGATCTGGATGAGGAAGCCCTCAGGCCTTACTTTGAACTGGAGGCGGTCAAGCAGGGGATTTTCGGGTTGACAGGACGCCTGTGGGGTTTGCGTTACGAACGCAACGAGGGCATTCCGGTCTATCATCCGGATGTGGAGGTCTATGAGGTGTTCGACGGCGACGGCCGCTTCCTGTCCGTGCTCTACCTGGATTTCTTTCCGCGCGATGGCAAGAGCCCGGGCGCCTGGATGACCAGCTTCAGGGAGCAGCACCGCCTGGACGGGCGGGATGTCAGGCCGCATACCTCCCTGGTGTGCAACTTCAGCAAACCCACCGACACCAGGCCCTCCCTTCTGACGTTCAATGAGGTGCGGACCTTCCTGCATGAGTTTGGCCACGCCTTGCACGGGATGCTGTCTGACGTGACCTATCCGGGCCTGTCGGGCACGAGCGTGTACCGGGATTTCGTGGAGCTTCCCTCCATGATCATGGAGAACTGGTCGCTCGAAAAAGAGTTTCTGGATCTGTTCGCCGTGCACTACCAGAGCGGCGAGCCCATCCCGGCCGGGCTCGTCCGCAAGATCATAGAAGCACGCAACTTCAACGCAGGCTACGCCATCCTCAGGCAACTGGGTTTCGGCATGAATGACATGGCATGGCATGGCCTCACCAGCCCCTTTGAAGGCGACATACTGGCATTCGAACGTCACGCCATGGAGCCGGCGGCGCTCCTTCCGCCGGTGGACGGTGCCCTGTTCAGTCCGGTGTTTGCCCACATCTTTGCCGGCGGTTACTCGGCCGGCTACTACAGCTACAAATGGTCGGAAGTCCTGGATGCGGACGCCTTTAAGGTGTTCAGCGAAAATGGTATCTTTGACAGGGCAACGGCGGCTTCTTTCCGCGAGCACATCCTGTCCAAAGGGGGCTCGGAGCATCCCATGGTCCTGTACAGGCGGTTCCGTGGGCAGGAGCCCACGCCAGACGCCCTGCTGGAAAGGGACGGACTGAAATAGGGTCATCCCCCAAAACCCGATACCTGAAATGAAATCGACCAACATGAACGTCCTGGTACTGGGATCCGGCGGGCGGGAGCACGCCCTGGTCTGGAAGCTTTCCCAAAGCCCCCGTTGTGACAAACTGTTCTGTGCGCCGGGCAATGCGGGCACCGCCCTTCTCGGAGAAAACGTTCCCTTGAAAACCACCGATTTTGAAGCCCTGGGCCGGTTTGTCCTGGAACGGGACATCGGGATGGTGGTGGTGGGACCCGAAGAACCCCTGGTCAAAGGGGTGGCGGATTACTTTTCACAGGACGAGCGGCTGGCGAAGGTCCTGTTCGTGGGGCCTTCCGCTGCGGGGGCCCGCCTGGAGGGAAGCAAGGCATTTGCCAAAGCCTTCATGATGCGGCACGGCATCCCCACGGCCGCCTACCGTTCCTTCACCAGGGAGACCCTGGAAGAAGGGAAGGCCTTTCTGAAAACCCTGACCGCACCCTATGTGCTCAAGGCCGATGGGCTGGCGGCCGGGAAGGGGGTCATCATCTGTGATTCGCTGGAGGAAGCGGAGGAAACCCTCGATGAGATGTTGTCCGGCGAACTGTTCGGGCAGGCTTCGGCCACGGTGGTGGTGGAGGAATTTCTGCAGGGGGTGGAAGTGTCGGTGTTCGTGCTGACCGATGGCAAAAGCCATGTCCTTCTGCCGGCGGCCAAGGATTATAAACGCATAGGGGAGGAGGACACGGGGCCGAACACGGGTGGCATGGGCGCCGTATCCCCCGTGCCTTTTGCCGGCAAGGCCTTCATGCAGAAGGTAGAGCAACGCATCATCCGTCCCACCATCGACGGCCTTTCCCGGGAAGGCATCCGCTACTGTGGCTTCCTGTTCCTGGGGCTGATGGTGGTGGGGGAGGATCCTTACGTGATCGAATACAACGTGCGGCTGGGCGATCCCGAAACCCAGGCCATCCTGCCCCGCATCGACTCCGATCTGCTGGACTTGCTGGAGGCCGCGGGCAGCGGCAGGCTGGAAGGGTACAGCCTGGAGGTGACCTCCAGACATGCCGCCACGGTGGTGCTGGCCTCGGGAGGCTATCCCGGAAACTACGATACGGGCCACATGATCCACAATCTGGAGCGGGTCACGGACAGCCTGGTGTTTTATGCCGGTGTGCGCAAGGAAGAGGCCATGTACAAAACGAGCGGGGGGCGGGTGCTTGCGGTGACCTCCCTGGGCGACAACGCCGCAAAAGCCCTGGCCAGGACCTATGAAAGCGTCCGCCAGATCGATTACCGGGGAAAATATTTCCGCTACGACATCGGCAAGGACCTGTTGCCCTGATGTCCAAGACAACACGGCATGCTGCTCAAGGCCTTTGAGAAATTTCGGTCCCTGACCGCCCTGCTGTTTGTGCTGACAGGCATTCTGCTGTGGGCGGAAGCCTTTATGGCCGCCAGTCCGGCATGGTTTTATCCGACGGAAAACCCGGCCCCCCTCTACGCCGTCCTCCAGGGGGTCCTGCAGCAGCACCCGCGCACAGGATTCTGGATGGCGCTGGCCTTCCTCCTGCTGCAGTCGGCCTACCTGAATTACATTCTTACCTCGCATGGGCTGATGGAGCGGTACTCCTTCCTGACGGCCATCATCTACCTGTTGCTCATGGGGGCGGGCCCCGGCATGCTATACATGCATCCGGTGCTCATCGCCAATTTTTTCCTGATGCTCGGCCTGAACCAGGTGCTCAGGACCTATAATGAGGAGATGGTGCTGATCGAGGTATTCAATGTCGGGCTGCTGATCGCCCTGGCGGGCCTTTTCTACGTGCCGGCGCTGGTCTTCTTCCTCTTCCTGCTCTTCAGCCTGTTTATTTTCTATATCATTGACCTGAGGAGCATCCTGGCGGCGCTGCTGGGCCTAGCCACCCCCTTTTTCTTCCTGGCCCTCTACCTGTTCCTGACAGACCGCCTGCCGGAAGGCCTGCAGGACCCGGTGTTGCCACTGCGGCTGATTGGCCCTTCCGTGACCGCCCTTCCTTTGCTGTATAAGGTATTCCTGGCCTATGCCGGGCTGTTCGGCCTGCTGGCGTTTTTCCGCCTGGTGTTTTCCTACATTCCCGACAAGCCCATACGGACCAGGAAGCGCTTCTGGGTAATCGTATACCTGATGGCCACCGCCCTGCTGTCCCTGGGGTTCAACGAGCCGTTCAGGGAGTACCACCTGGGACTGGTTTTCCTGCCCCTGAGCGCGGGCCTCGCGGCCTACCTGCACCAGCTCCGAAGCAGGCTGCCGGGAGAACTGGCGCTGCTGGCTCTTGTATTGCTGATTCTGGCAGGGAAGCTTTCAGGCTGGTAAATTGTTTTTTCATACCTTTGAACTCCCGCTTTTAACCCTTTCAAAGTGTACCCCATGAAATTCGGCGTGGTAGTTTTCCCGGGCTCCAACTGCGACCATGACATGATTTATGTCCTCAGGAAGATTCTGAACAAGGAGGTGGTCGCCCTCTGGCATAAGGACACCGATCTGCAGGACTGTGATTTCATTGTGCTCCCGGGCGGGTTCTCCTATGGAGACTACCTGCGCTCCGGGGCCATTGCCCGCTTTTCGCCCATCATGAACTCGGTGATCGCCTTTGCGAATGCCGGGGGCCATGTGCTGGGCATCTGCAACGGGTTCCAGATCCTGTGTGAGGCCCACCTGTTGCCGGGAGCCCTGCTGCACAACCCCACCCACCGCTTCATCTGCCGCAATACATTTATTTGCAGCCAGACCGACCAGACCCTGGTCACTGCGGCCACCATTCCCGGCAGCCCCCTGAAGATTCCCATTGCCCACGGGGAAGGGCGTTTTTACGCTTCGGATGAGGTGATCGACAGGCTGATCCGCAACCAGCAGGTCCTGTTCCGGTATTGCGACGAGGAAGGACGGGTCACTCCGGAGGCCAATCCCAACGGTTCGGTCAACAACATTGCCGGCATCTGCAACGAGGGCCGCAATGTGTTTGGCATGATGCCCCATCCCGAAAGGGCGGCAGACCAGGCACTGGGGAATACCGACGGGCTCCGTATTTTTGAAGGCATCATTCAGGGCGTCGTCCGTTCGTGATGCACCGGCCTCTGTTGCATCCCGTGGGGGCCGTATTGCCCGAAGCCGGTTGCGACGAAGCCGGCAGGGGCTGCCTTGCCGGTCCCGTGTTCGCTGCGGCGGTCATCCTGCCGGAGCGGATGAGCGATGCCCTGAGGATGGGCCTGAGGGATTCCAAACAATTGCACAGCAAGGCGCGTGAAGTCCTGCGCGGACAGATCCTGCAGGAGGCGGTTGCCTCGGGGGTGGCCTGGGTCGGCAACGAGGCAATCGACCGCATGAACATCCTGCAGGCCAGCATACAGGCCATGCATCTGGCCATCGGGAGGCTTGCCGTCAGACCGGCATTCCTGCTGGTGGACGGCAACCGTTTCCGGCCGTTCGACGACATCCCCCATCGCTGCTGCATCGGGGGAGACGGGAGGTTCGCGGCCATCGCGGCGGCCTCCATCCTCGCGAAGACCGCGCGGGATGAGCACATGCAGCAACAACACCGGCTGTATCCGCAGTATGGCTGGGACCGCAATATGGGCTATCCGACGAAACAGCACAGGGAGGCCCTCCTGCAATGGGGCCCCAGCCCGTTGCACCGCCGGTCGTTCAGGCCGGTGTTTCAGCTGGCAATGGACCTTCAGGGGACCCATGACGACCCCGCCAGAGGGGTTCTGAAACCAAACAGAAAGTAAGTTTATGGACCAGCATCATATAGAGACCATCGCCAGGGAATGTGCCCTAAGGCCCTGGCAGGTCGAAAAGACCGGGTCCCTGCTGGAGGGCGGGGCCAGCGTGCCGTTCATCGCACGATACCGCAAGGAAATGACCGGCTCGCTGGATGAGGTGGCGGTGGCCCGTATCCGCGACCTCCTGACCCGGCTGGCTGAACTGGACAAACGGCGGGAGGCCGTCCTGCAGTCCATCCGGGAACAGGACAAGCTGAGCCCGGATCTGGAGTCGGCCATCCGGCAGGCGGCCACGCTGTCGGAACTGGAAGACCTGTACCTGCCTTACCGGCCGAAACGAAAGACACGGGCCAGTGTGGCCATTGAAAAAGGGCTGGAACCCCTGGCCAGGATGATCATGGACCAGCGCGGCAAGGACCCCGGGCGGGAAGCCCTGCCATTCATCGATGGGGAGAAGGGGGTCGCATCCGTCGAAGAAGCACTTGCCGGGGCACGGGACATCATGGCCGAATGGGTGAACGAGGATGCCGGTGCCAGGGCTTCCATGCGGCGCCTTTTCCTCCAGCAGGCGCAGATATGCAGCCGCGTGAGCAAGGGCAAGGAAGAAGCGGGACAAAAATATGCCAGCTGGTTTGAGTGGAGCGAGGCCATTGGCAAAGCCCCGTCCCACCGCATCCTGGCCATGTTGCGGGGGGAGAAGGAGGGCTTCCTGAAGGTGGCGGTGGCCCCTGAGGTAGAAGATGCCCTGGACCGCCTGGAAAAACGCTTTGTGAGGAGCCCGGGCGAAGACGGAGAGCAGCTGCGCCAGGCCGTGCGGGACGCTTACAAACGTCTGCTGCAGCCCTCCCTGGAAACGGAAATGCGCAACCAGCTCAAGGAACGGGCCGACAAGGAGGCCATCCGGGTATTCGCCGAAAACCTGAGGCAGCTTTTGCTGGCGCCCCCGCTTGGGCAAAAGCGGATCATGGCGATCGATCCGGGCTTCCGCACCGGTTGCAAGGTGGTGTGCCTCGACCGCGAAGGAAAGCTGCTGCACAATGAAAATATTTATCCCCATCCGCCACAGAACCAGTTCAAACAGGCTTCGGCCAAGTTGCAGTCGCTGGTCAGTGCCTACCAGGTGGAGGCCATCGCCATCGGCAATGGCACGGCGGGGCGGGAAACCGAGAACCTGGTGCGCAGCACCCGTTTCGACCGGGACGTCATGGCCGTGATGGTCAATGAAAGCGGGGCCTCGGTCTACTCCGCCTCCGAGGTGGCCCGGGAGGAGTTTCCGGACTATGACGTGACCGTGAGGGGGGCGGTGAGCATCGGCCGCCGGCTGGCCGATCCCCTGGCGGAGCTGGTCAAGATCGATCCCAAGTCGATCGGGGTGGGCCAGTACCAGCATGATGTGGACCAGAAAATGCTGAAGAACAGCCTTGACGATGTGGTCATGAGCTGCGTGAACGCGGTGGGGGTGGAACTCAACACGGCCAGCCGGGAGCTGCTGACATACGTCTCGGGCGTGGGGCCGGCCCTGGCATCGGCCATCGTGGCCTGGCGCAACGAAAACGGCCCTTTCCCTTCCAGAAAGGCCCTGATGAAGGTGCCCCGCTTCGGCGCCAAGGCCTTCGAGCAGGCGGCCGGTTTTTTGAGGGTGAGCGGGTCTGCCAACCCCCTGGACCGCAGCGCCGTCCATCCCGAAAGCTATGGGGTGGTGCAGCGCATGGCCCGCGACCTGGGGGTGGACATTCACGCCTTGATGAAGGACGATGGCCTTCGACAGCGCATCCGCCTCGAAGATTATGTGACGGAGAAAACGGGACTGCCCACCCTGAAGGACATCCTGCAGGAGCTGGCACGGCCCGGGCGGGATCCCAGGAAGGGCTTCGACCTGTTTGAGTTCGACCGCGGCGTGAACAGCATCGGGGACCTCCGGGAGGGGATGGTACTGCCGGGCATTGTGACCAACATCACGGCCTTCGGGGCGTTTGTGGATGTGGGCGTCCACCAGGACGGGCTGGTGCACATCAGCCAGCTGGCGGACAAATTCGTGAGCGATCCTTCCCAGGTGGTCCGGCTCAACCAGAAGGTGACGGTCAGGGTGGTGCAGATCGATACGGAGCGCCGGCGGATCGCGCTCTCCATGAAAGGGGTCTAGGAAACAGCTGGGGCACGGGCCCGGCGGCCGCCCGGGATTATTTGCCGTTGGCGTTGCTGGCCTTGTAAAGCTTATCGATCATTCCCGCGTATTCCTTCAGCAGGTGGCTGCGGCGCAACTTCAGGGTGGCGCTCAGCTGGCCTCCTTCCACGGTCCAGTCGTGGTCTATCAGGTCAAACCTCATGATGCGCTCGAAATCCCCCAGTTTTTCATTGCATAGGTTGACCTCCTTCTGGAAACGCTTGCGGATGCGCGGCATGGCCAGCATTTCGTCATTGGCGGTGTAAGGGATTTTCTTGATCTGGCACCAGGAGCGCAGGTGGTTGAAGTCGGGCACGATCAGGGCCATGGCATAGCGCTGGTTTTCCCCGATGACCAGGATCTGGTCGATGAAGGGGGACTCCTTGAACCGGTTCTCGATCACCTGGGGGGCGATGTACTTGCCGAAAGAGGTCTTGAAGATCACCTTCTTGCGGTCGGTAATGCGCAGCTGCCCTTCGGGCTCGATCTTGCCGATATCCCCCGTATGCAGCCAGCCATCTTCATCGATCACCTCCCGGGTCATTTCCGGATCCTTGTAGTACCCCTGCATCACGCTGGGTCCTTTCACCAGGATCTCCCCGTCTTCTGCGATTTTTACCTGCACATTGCTCAGCGGCGGCCCCACGGTGCCGAATTTCAGCCCTTTGGGCCCAAAGTGGCCCACCGCGATCACGGGGGAGGTCTCCGTCAGTCCATAGCCTTCGATGATGCGCAGGCCCACGGCCCAGAACACACGGTTGAGCCGGGGCTGCAGGGCGGCGCCTCCGGAAACGATGATGTCCAGGTTGTTGCCCAGGGCGGCCTTCCATTTGCTGAAGACCAGCTTGCGGGCGATTTTGAGCTTGAGGGCATAGAGGGGATTGCGTTCCGCCTTGCCGAACTCATAGGCCAGTCCGACATCGTTGGCCCAGAAGAAGATCATTTTCTTGATGCCCTTCAGGGCGCGCCCCCTGGCAATGATTTTGTCGTACACCTTCTCCAGCAGGCGGGGTACGGTGGTGAATACGTGGGGGTGAACCTCCCTCAGGCTGTCGGCTATCACGGCCATATTGGCCAGGTAATACATGGACAGGCCTTTGTAGAGGAGGGTGTAATTCATCATCCGCTCATAGATGTGGCAGATGGGTAAAAAACTCATGGCACGGTGTTCGGGTCCGTAAGGCGGGATGTGCTTGACGGCGTCCACGTTGCTCAGGATGTTTTTGTGGGAGAGCATCACCCCTTTTGGGGTGCCCGTGGTGCCGGAAGTATAGATGATGGTCACCGTTTCCTCGGGAGAGATGCCCTCTTTGATCTCCCGGAGCTTTTCGGGCTGGGGGTTGTCGCGGCCAAGTTGGATCAGCTCATCCAGGTGCTGCATGCCGAACAGGTCCTTGAACGTATAGACCGCCTTGATGCCCGGAATGCTGGGGACGATGTGCTTGATCCGCCGGTACATTTCTTCCCCTGCCACGAACACATAGCTGACCTCGGCATGCCCCAGGATGTAAGCGTAGTCGCTGTCGCTGATCGTCGGATAGATCGGGATGTGGATGCCGCCCACCTGCTGCACGCCCAGGTCCAGGAAGTTCCATTCCGGGCGGTTGAAAGTGATGGAAGCGATCTTGTCGCCCTTTCTGACCCCCAGTTTCAACAGGCCGTAGCTGAGGTTGGTGGTGTTGTCGATGAATTCCCTGGTGGAATAGGTTCTCCATGCACCCTCATCCTTGCCCGCCAGGGCGTCCTCCTTGTTGGGGCACAACTGTCCGTACCTGTCGAGCAGGTCAAAAAGCCTGGTTACTTCCATGATAAAAAGAAATTATGATTGACACGATGAATGATATTCCTACCCGGGAACGAGGCGTTATACGTGTGTTTAAGGGCGCCCTGCGAAAATAGAAAAATTTTTATAGCGCAGGAAAATTTTTTATAAAAAGGGCCGGCTGCGGCCGCGGAATCATTCCGCGGCCG
>Ga0334900_1000154_pt1 | contig 114294 bp, 83 predicted proteins | sample GraSluR3_MG_2_FD_207231 | JGI IMG/M metagenome (GOLD analysis project Ga0334900, IMG submission 207231) | Sludge microbial communities from methane-producing bioreactor in Wageningen University, Netherlands - Granular Sludge_31_08-R3 | ecosystem: Engineered > Bioreactor > Anaerobic >... | reverse complement strand
CCATTATGAATATGATTGCAAAATGCATTTTTAACCTAATAACAAAAATGGTCCCGTTTAACAAAGAAATTTTTGTCAATAATAAAAAATCCTGGACAAATAATTTGGTTTTGTCATAGTAATCGGGACACGCGGTGATTTGTTTAGGTGAGGTACCGGATATCGGGGAAAGTGTTACATGGTTACATGGTTACATGGCTGTGTGTGGGTGTGGGTTTGAGTGAAGTATCTGAATCAGCATAACAGTTTAACCCACGAGGTCTCGGGGCAAGCACTGAAACCCCGAGTAATCGGGGCAAACACTGAAACACTGAAACCCTGAAACCCTGAAACCCTGAAACACTGAAACACTGAAACACTGAAACACTGAAACACTGAAACACTGAAACACTGAAACACTGAAACCCTGAAACACTGAAACACTGAAACACTGAAACACTGAAACACTGAAACCCTGAAACCCTGAAACCCTGAAACCCTGAAACACTGAAACACTGAAACCATGAAGCACTGAAACACTGAAACACTGAAACCACCGAGTTCTCGGGGCAGGCACTGAAACACTGAAACACTGAAACCCTGAAACCCTGAAACCCTGAAACACTGAAACACTGAAACACTGAAACACTGAAACCCTGAAACACTGAAACCCTGAAACCCTGAAACCCTGAAACCCTGAAACCCTGAAACACTGAAACACTGAAACACTGAAACCACCAGGTTCTCGGGGCAAGCTGTTGAGTTAATAAACCATCCCGGTAAACCGGCACTTCCATCTTTTGATCTTTTTGGAAATTTTTTTTATTGTGCTTTCTTTTTTCCGGTTTTGTCATTACATTTGTTATAGGATTGTTGCGGCTTCTGAGATGCTATTCCCATAAACCGCATGCCTCTTTGATCAGTGCGTAATATCGTGCCGGTCTTTGTATTGCGGATATCTTTCACATATAAGGGGAAATAGCATAAGAACAAAACCAAACAACCATGCCGCAGCAAATGGTAAGCCTCCCGTTTGAAGACCTGTTGTCAACCGATGGGTTGGCCCGGTGGAAAAGCCGGATCGAACAGGTAATCAATGATCCACAAAACACAGCAGAGATTGTTTTCGAGCATTTTCGCCGGCAGTCAGACAATACGCCCTGGCGCATACCGGTTGATATCCGGGTGCTGACCGGTCAGTTTGAAGTGCTGTGGACACCGCCGGCCGCCGGGCTTCCAGGGGCGGATTTCGTGCTCAACGCCCTGGCCTCTCAACTCAATGAGTTGAGGATCGTGATCAACGAGGCAGGCACTACCCTTGATGAGTTGCATATGATGCTGGTCAGTGAACTGGAAGCCTTTACGGATGAAATATCCGGGCTGGCAGCCGGCATCCCCTTCCGGATCTCGGTGGAGGACACAGGCGGCACCACGCATTTCAGGGTGGAGCAGATCACCGGCATGCCGCCGCCACAGGTTCGTTTCGGAGGCCTCACCGCCACCCTGCGCAATAGCCTGCTCACTTTTACAGCCAATACCATAACAGCCCTTGAACTTGAAGCAGAGGTGGTTTTTCCGCATATGCTCAATGCGGCGGGCACAGAACCTGAAACAGCAACCTTACTGTTTACCCAAAACAACAACAGCTTTACCGCAGCGGCAACCAACCTGCCCCTTGCCTACCTCAATGGCTTTGCGGCCACCATTGAAACGCTGAACCTTACCGTGCAATCGGGCAACATCATGCCCGGAAGCTCCGGCACAGGAATGATCACCCTGGGCTTCCTCGACCACGACACTTCAGGCCCTGCCCGCATCAACATCAGTGTGTCCTTTGGCGATGCCGGCATGGTAACCTACGAAGCCCGGAATCCCCAGGGACATGCCTTGCGCAAAGGACCGGTACATCTGCGTTTTTCAACCATCAGGGTGATCACACAGCCATCAGCCCCGGCTGATGTTACCATATCAGGGCTGTTCAGCCTCGACGGGGTCGACCACCCCGATGGCACAGCTGTTGAAACGACCTTCGATATGTCGTACAATGGTTCCACCTTCATCTTCGAAGGGCGCGACTTCGTTCCTGCTCCGGTCGGCTTCGGCACCATCACCCTCGGCACGGCACGTCTCCATATCAATGCAACTTCTGGCAGTGTAACGGACTCAACCTGGCAGGGTACCCTTCAGTTCCCGTGGTTCGAACAGGGCAGTCTGGGGTTTGACGTACAATTCGACGATGCCACAAATACGCTTACCGTCTATGTGGCCAATAGCAACGACATACCCCTGCTGCATGGCGACATTTCGCTCCTGCTGAAACCCTTCTCCCTCGTTTATCGTAATGGCAGCCTGGAGAATATCACTGGCAACGGCCAGCTGTCTCTTCCCCTCATTACAGGCACACAGCCCATGGAGGTTGTACTTGAGTTCAGCAAAATAGCTTCCAATACCACCCTGCTGATAAGGGTTGTCAATTTCCACACACCGCAGCTTGCGGGCAGTGAACTTGTTTTTAATGAGATCGAATTTGTGTTTGTCAACGGGGCTTTCTCCACCAGCAATATCAATGGCAGATTGAAACTGCCCAACATAACCGGAGGCGATGGGCTGGGCTTCCTTGCCGTTATTGCGCAAGGCGGAGAAGAAATCGCCTTTTCCCTTGACCCCGCCACCGCGCCCCACAGGCTCGAATTCGGTCCCGTGTTACTGGATGTGGACACATTGGAGATCAGGATCATCAACGGTCAGCTGACTGTCTTCAACGGGTCGGGAACCATGACGCTCCCGTCGGTTCAGGATCCTTTTGCCGCCACTTTCTCATACCTGGCAATTCCCGCCCCGGCCCGATACGTGCTCACCATTACCGGGCTTAAATCGGCCATGGGAAGTTTCGAATTGGAGGTGCTCAACTTTCAACTTGCGACCCGCTCAGGAGACCCTGTACAGATTGACTCCAACGGACGGCTCTGGCTTCCCGTCTTCACGGGCGGAACGGGCCTCGCTTACGAATTCTCTGTTCCCGGAAACAATTCCTACCGCATCAAGACCACCGGCAGCGGCGACATGATCTCTTTCGGCGGGTTTGTACTCGGCGATGCCGATTTTGAAATTGACGTACTTGAGGGGATCATCCAGAGCTACAGCGGATCAGGCAGTATACTGATTCCCGGACTTCCTTCCGCGGTGGCCATGCAACTGAGCTATACCCGCGACAACCAAACCCATAGCATATCGCTTACGGCACCGTTTACAGATATCCCGTTCTTCGGCGGGAGTATCGACATGGATACTTTTCTGCTGGAGCTGGTACGCAACTCTTTCAGCCTGGGAACCGCTTCCGGCACCCTGAAGCTCCCGGGTACCACCGGCCCTTCCGGACTTACATATGCCATTGCGGTGAACAACCAGGGCGATTACGACTTGCAGGTTTCAGGCAACAATGAACGGCTGAACCTACGGGTGCTGGAGATTGAAATCCCGTCGCCCGGGTTCATTATGGAGATCAGAAACGGAAACCTGCAGCGGGCCAATGGTTCCGGCAGGCTTTTTTTCCCGGGCATGGTACCCGTTTCTCCTTTCGACCTGAGTTTTGACATTACCGGATCGGGAAGCCCGATGGTATATGCCTGGCAACTGATCGTGCGGGATGCCGAAGCTGCCCTGGCGGGATTCAAACTCAGTTTTGACCTGATTGATGTAGCCACCGACTCGGATGATAACTTCACGGCAACCATCAACGGGCAGATCCACCTCCCTGTCTTCAGCGAAGGAGTGGGACTCGGTTTCCAGCTCAGCATACCCGATGATACAACATATAATATCGCCATCGACCAGCATACCGGCAAGGTGGCATTCGGCGGGTTTGAACTCGATCAGGTCAATATGGCCTTGCTGGTACAGCAGGGCGAACTGAATGATTTCACCGGCCAGGCCCGGCTGCTGATCCCCTGCTTTACCGGTCATCTTGAAGCGGGGGTGGCATATCTCAAGGAAAATCCTGACAACCAGCAGGAGCTTCGGGTAGCCCTCCCCTCAGGTGCCCCCGAAATCCCCCTTTTCGGCGGGTCTGTGAAACTGGATGAGTTCCAGATCACCATGCTGGATGGGGCTTTTGGCAATTGCGACGGCAAGGGGGTGTTCAAACTCCCCGGAGCCATCGGCAGCGGCGGTGTACAATTCGTATTCGACATGTCAAAGGCTGATGCCGGTACCGCGTACCGGCTGCAGCTCGATTCCAGCCCCTCTCAACCGGCAGCGCTCGACTTCCATGCCCTGAAACTCACCATCAGCAGCTTCCTGCTGGTGGTGGAAAACAGCAGCTTCCGCCGCGTGGAAGCCGAAGGAGGCATCCTCATCAGCGCCCTCTCCAATTCCAATCTCAGCTTCTCACTGCTGGCGACAGCACCGGCCAACCCTGAAGATGACATATCCTACCGCATCACCGGGTCGGGAAATGCTGAAATCGGCGGTTTCGGACTAAGTTTCGGAAACATCACGATAGATTCACAAAATGCCGGCTTTTCGGCCTCAGCCGCGGGTGAGCTGACAATGCCCGTTTTCGGTAACGGATCCCTGGCATTCGAAGTGGCATTCAGCGATTCGGGCAAGGATTACGACATCGTGGTTAGTGACAACACCCATGAACTCACCTTTGGATCATTCGGCCTTACTGTTGGCGGGATAACACTGCGGGTGCGGAACGAAAGCCTCGATCAACTGACCATCACGGGGGCTGCACTCCGCATCCCGGGCATCAGTACGCCGCTGGCCGTAGATGCTGAATATCAGAAGAGCGACAGCCAGGGACGCGAATCACTGGAGATCGGGCTGGCATCGCCCCTCTCCCTCGACTTCGCCGGGGGTAACCTTACCCTTAATGACGACTTTAGCCTGCTGATCCTCAACAAGACGTTCGACAGCTGCCGTGCTACCGGAAAGTTCCGGCTGCCGGGAAGCAGCTCTCCTGCAAGCGAAGGGATACAGTTTAACATGCAGATTGACAATGGCGGTAACCGTTTAACCCTGCAAATGACAGGCGATCCGGCTGACAATGTACTGAGGTTCGGGCCGGTGGCGCTCGAGTTTGCCGCTTTCCACCTTGTTTATGAAAATAACCGGGTGGAGGAGGTCTCCGGCAGTGGCAACCTCCACCTGCCTGGCTTCAGCGATCCCGTTTCTTTCGGAATTTCCATCGAGCAGTCGGGAGATGACCAACGCTTCAGCCTGCTCGTGCAAAATGCTGATGTGGAAATAAGCGATTTCCGGGTGCATTTCACAGAAATGGAACTGATTACCCTTGCCCCGGACTTCACCCTTACCTCTTCGGGACACGTTTCACTACCGGTCTTCGACAATGGAGAGATGAGCTTTGCACTCATTGTTGACAGCAATGCCAGCCGCTACGGATTTAATGTAAATGGCACAGGAACTACGGTAAATGCCGGGCCTCTTGAACTATCCGGTTTTATGCTTGCCATGGAGGTGAACAACGGCAATATCAGCAATGCTGCTGGTTCGGGTAAGCTGAAAGTTGACGGCTTCACCCCCGACCCGGTGGATATTGCGGTGGCATACAACCACAATGCTGTTGCCGGCATCCGGGATTTTAACTTCTCGATGACTGGCCCCGATATCCTGTTCGACCTCAACATCCTCAGATTGACGCTCTGCGTGATCGATGTGCACATCAGGAACGGGGCCCTGCAACAGGGCCGGCTTGCCGGTGCGGTAACCATCCCGGCCTTCTCTGGTCCTGAAGTGGAATTTGCCCTGGCATACCAGGATTCTCCTCCATCATACGAAGTGTTGATCAGCTCCACGGGTCCGCTTTCTTCCGGCGCCATGACGCTCGATCAACTGTCATTCCGGTACCTGAAACTGCCCGATGGCAGCACACAGTTTTCAGGAACTGCCGGACTACTGTTCCCGGGTGCCGATGAACCGGCCGAAGTGGTGGTAAGCTATACCGCTAACAGGCTTTCTTTCCAGGCCGGCAATCCTCCGCCAATCACGGTCGGAGGGTTTTCGCTGGCATTCACTGAGCTGGGATTTGCCATAGAAAAGAATCCTGCAACAGGGAACGCCTCACTCACCGACCTGAACTTTGCCGGTCAGATGACCATTCCGGCTTGTGAAACGGGTTCCAACACCCTCGCTTTTCTGTTTGAAATGGGAGATGGAGGGAACACATACACCATCGCTTTCAATCAGGGAGATACCCAGACTTTGCTAAAGCTGGGGCCGGTAACACTGGCATTAAACGCCTTCTGCCTGGAAATTGAAAACGGAAATGTGAAAAGCCTGACGGGTGATGCAGGACTTAGCATGGAAGGGCTTGAAGGGAGCACGGGAAGTCAGGCTGTAATGGCAGTGCAGTTTGGATACGATTCCGGTAGCGGGTCATACACCATAGGCCTCGACTCTTCATCCGGACCATCCTTTGACATCACCATCGGCGGGTTCATGCTGAAGATCAGAAGCATGCAACTGAGCTTTGATGCGGACAGCCTGAAGTATCCGTTCTCCTTCTCCGGCGGCCTGATCATTCCGGGACTCAAAGACGGGGATGGGGCGGCGGCTGAAATTGAGCTTAGCATCCAGGTGGAGGGTGTGGATCAGTTTAGCGTGATCTCCACCTCAGATGCCGTATTTTTCCTCGGCAACCTGAAGGTATCTGATCTCTCTGTCACCATCGGGAAAGAGGAGGGCCAATTCCGGGTTGCCGTAGCGGGTAAACTCACCATCGATGGTTTCGGGGGAGAAGCAAGGAGCATAGATGTGGATATTGAGATCATGAGCGACGGTACCTTCAGGATCCGCGGGGAGACCGATCCGGCTATTAAGCTGCTGGATGTTCCTTCGGTGGTCAGGCTATACCTGAGCATGATCGAGCTGAGCAGGAACAACGGGCAGTGGGGCTTTGCCATGGGGGGACGCATCCAGAATCTTATTGTGATACCCGGAATGGACAAGCTCTTGCCAAGTGAACTGAACCTGCGGAATATGCGTTTCGGAAACGATTTTGATCTTGATCTGGGGGTCACCTGGCCGTCGGGGCTCAGCATTGACTTAGGCGGCAATGGGGGAGGTGATGTTTCTGTTCCCGTAAACGGCAAATTTGGTGATGCTGTTTCGCTGGATGCACTGAAGATCTCTTATGGCGATTTTTCCGCCTCACCCGTTAATATTAAGATGATGTTTATGGGTGCTGCCCTGAAGCTGGGTCCGGTAGCGGCCACGGTTGACGGGCTGGGGGTGGAGGTTGCCCTGGCGAGGCGGGATCCGGATGTTAACCCCGGCAACTTTGGCATTGTACAGGTTGACATGGATTTCCTGCCCCCGGCAGGTCTGGGCGTATCACTCAACACACCTGTATTTACCGGTGGCGGCTACCTCTTCTACGACAAGTCGAAAGGTGAATATGCCGGTGCGGTTGAACTTTCCTTCAAAGGGATGTTTGCCATCTCGGCCATCGGGGTGATCAACAGCAAGATGCCCGATGGCAGGCCGGGTACCAGCGTGCTTTTTATCATGTCGGTGGAGTTCAGTCCGGGTATCACCCTGGGTTTTGGCTTCTTCCTTAACGGTCTTGGGGGCATCATCGGCATCCACCGTACCATCCAGGTAGATAGGCTGCGCGAGGGCGTGAAAAACGGGACCATCAGGAATATCCTGTTCCCCCAAAACATCATTGCGAACATTAGCCGGATCATCAGCGACATCAAAGATGTATTTCCGGTAAAACGTGACCAGTTCATCATCGGCCCCATGGCAGCCATCACCTGGGGTGTGCCTTCCATTATGCGGCTTGATCTTGGCCTCGCCATCGAATTTGCCAGCCCTGTCAGGTTTGGCATTCTTGGGGTTTTGCGGGTGATCCTTCCGGATGAGAAAGCGGCTTTGATCAGGATACAAGTGGCTTTTCTCGGCATGATCGATTTCGAGAAGCAGATGCTCAGCTTCGATGCGGGCCTGTTCGACTCCAAAATACTGACCTTCGGGCTGGAGGGAGATATGGCGCTGCGGCTTAGTTGGGGCAAAGAAAAGGATTTCGTATTATCGGTTGGGGGCTTCCATCCGCGGTACAATCCGCCTGCACACCTCCACATACCCCCCATGAAGCGGATTACAGTGAAGATCCTGTCGGGGAACCCCAGACTCACCCTTACCAGTTACTATGCCGTAACAACCAACACCGTGCAGTTTGGTGCCGGGATCGACTTCTATTTCAAGGTTTCAAAATTCAAGGTGGTAGGTGAATTTGGTTTTGATGTGCTCTTCCAGTTTTCCCCTTTCCGTTTCATGGCCGACGCCCATGCACGGCTCGCCGTCAAGTGGGGAAGTACCACCCTGCTGGGCATCTCCCTGGAGTTTTTACTCGAAGGGCCTACACCCTGGAGGGCAAAGGGAACTGCCAGGTTTACCATACTGTTTATCACCTGCAAGGTGAAATTCGACAAAACCTGGGGAGAGAAACGAGATGTCCTGCTGCCCGATATTGCCGTGCTTCCTTTGCTGCTTGAAGCCCTCAATGAGAGCAGAAACTGGCGTAGTATCTCTTCGGCACACGGTGTGCCGGGCGTCAGGATGAAAGGGCTTGCAGCAGCTGATGAACTGATCCTTACACCAAACGGCATCATTGAGGTTAGCCAGAAAGTGGTCCCGCTGAGCAGCACCATCAGCAAGTATGGACAGTACAATCCGGCCGACTATACGAAGTTTGAGATCACCGGGACCAGCATAGGCGGGGTGTCCACTAACGCGGTAACACCTGTCCATGATGTCTTCGCCCCGGCCAGCTACCTTCAGGTGGATGACAACGAGAAGCTGCAGCTTCCTTCCTTCGAGAAACAGGCCGCCGGTGTTCAGATCAGGCCTTCAGGAAGTGTGCTGAAGTCAGGCAGCGGTGTGAACAGGCAAATATCCTACATACAGATACTGGAGGATAAGGATTATACAGCGGAACTTTTGCCGGATGCCAATGCCCTCCTGCCTGCCCGTACCTCGACTTTCATGATGACACACGGGGCTATCCGGAGGTCTTCCTTCTCCAACAGGAAGCAATTGTTTGTCAATAATGCCAAAGTAAAGATCATGGATGCACAGTATGCCGTTGTAAATACCAACACCCTTGAGCAGGTTGGCATTACCTGCAGCGGCTACATGCAGGCCCATGAAGCGGTGGCCGGAGGTGACGATTTACAGGTAGTACCCATTGATGTTCTTAATAACAAATAGCTATGGCAGAAACATTAGCGAAATATTCATTTCTCCCTTTTGTGCGGCTGGGGCTGGGCAACCAGATCACTGAGCAGGACAGCCTGGGTAATCATCCCCACGGCAGTGTTGTGGAGCGGCCCGAAATCGGGGTGTCATTCAGGGTGAAAGCCTCTGACGGGGAAAGCAGTAAAGAAGAGGAGGTCTCAAGGATTGTTAAGATCGAAGGACCCGGCGATGTGCTTGGGATACAGTCCAACCAGATCATCAGGGTTCATCCGGCCAAAGGGGTTGATGACTTTGAGACCACCAACCTGGTGTACGTGGAATTTTACGAAGAGGATTTTCCCTGGCGTTTCACCCCTGCCAAACCCTCAGGCAACAACCTGCGTCCGTGGCTTGCCCTGCTGGTGCTGAAAACCTCCGAGTTTATCCGCAACACACAGGGGGGGACGCCTGCACCCTTCATCCGTATTCTTCCCGATGCTTTACAGACTGCGTTATTTCCTGAGAATGAACTGCACCATTTTGCCCATGTGCATGCACTGGAGACACTCTCGGAAAACATCTCCAATGCTTCGAATGCAGCGGATGAGATACGTGCTGCGGTTGAAAATAACCCTGACCTGGCCCTCTCAAGGATCATCTGCCCCAGAAAGCTCGATGGGGATACCGAATACCATGCTTTTCTTGTCCCTGCCTACGAGACAGGTCGTCTGGCCGGTTTGGGACAGCCGGCCACAGGTGTCATTGCCCAGCTTCCTTCCTGGAAAAGAAATAATCTGGGAAACAATCCTTTTGAGATACCCTATTATTATACCTGGAGCTTTCGTACCGGCTCTATGGGCGGGTTCAAGGAGTTGGTTACTGCTTTGGAAGTGCGAACATTTCCCGGCAATACGGGCCGTGAGATGGATCTTTCGGATATTGGCTACGGGATCAAGCCAGCCGGCCACGATGCCACTGCCCTGGTGGAGGGTGCTGTTAAATCAATATCACATGTTACTCCCCCCTGGCCTGTAGACGAGCCGGATTTGCAGCAGAAACTGAAAGAGATGCTCAACCTGAACCAGACACTGCAGAAAGAAATGCCCACGGTACCATCAGGGAATTTCTATTCCCCCAATGAGGTTAATGATCCCATCATCACCCCACCGGTGTATGGCAGGTGGCATGCTTTTGTTGATACCCTGACGAACAAGAATGACTGGGTGCACCAGCTTAACCTGCACCCTTCGCACCGCGCAGCAGCCGGTTTGGGCACACGGGTCGTTCAGGAGCATCAGGAGGAGTTCATGGAGATGGCCTGGAACCAGATCGGTCCAATCAATGAAGCAAACCAGCGCATCATTGAGAACGAGGCGGTAAAGCGATCAGCAGAAAGGCTCTTCCGGAAGAACCTGAAGAAAATGGACCGGCTTACCCTCATGAATACACTGGGTAATGCCATGGATGTGATTTCAGTTGGCAATATGATGACTGCCAAAAAGCAACTTTCCGACTCCAGGGTGCCCACGGGCCTGCGCAGCGGTGCCTTCATAAGAATTGCCAACAATTTTACCCAGACGGCACTGATGACCCCTTCGGGTGAAGACGGTGCTGCCAGGGTGCTGGACGAATCCCTGATCTTCAGAACCGATGCCGATGCGGAACCCCCAACCGGCGAAACACAGCCACTGATTGCCATCAGTGCCGCCCCGAAAAGAAAATGCTTCGAAATGGAGGCCGACCCCGTGAAAGTGAAGCAAGCGATAGAATATGTTGTAGCCAATCCGCCTCCTTCCTTCCTGCTTACCCTTTGCAACGCCATCGCAGCCAAATACCCCAATATCTCTGCTGAACAAGTGGAGTCTGAACTGCCCGACGATTACACGGATGACCAGAAAGAACGGGCTTCCGATATAATGAAAAATGCGTGGGACAGAGGCCTGATGAATGGTGTGCTCACGCTTACGGTCCTGCCGCGTGTGTTTCGGTACAGGATCAGTAAAAACTACGACTCCGGGGAGTTTCAGATAAGCGGAGGCCCTGTAAATGGTATTACCACGGTTTGCCTGGCCAAAGGACACGACCTGCCCGAAACCATTTTTAGCTATAGCAGGGTGCTCGACTCCAGAAGTGAATTCAGGAACAATTTCGTCAACGCATATCTCAACCATGATGGAACCCGGGCTTTGGCCTTCATTCGTAAGTCAAGGCAAATGCTGAACGCCGGATCTTTTATGCAGAGTGTTTTATACAAGTTCAAACCAGGGGTGAACTTCCTGCGAAAACTCAGCGCTTTTATTGAGGCTGATGCCATTAACAAGGGAAAACCACTGATGGCGTATCCCCGGTTCCCCATACCGGTTTATGACTACCTGAAGGAGATATCTCCCGATTACATCATTCCCAATATCAGCAATATCCCGGAGAACACCATTGCCATTATGAAGCCCAACAAGGCATTTGTGGAATCGTTCCTTGCAGGGATGAACCATGAATTCTCCAGGGAACTGCTGTGGCGCGAGTTTCCCACCGACATGCGCGGCAGTTACTTCCGCCATTTCTGGGAGTACGATAATGACCCTTCTCAGGAGTTGCTTCCCCAAAATGATGAAACCGAAGCAGCATTTAATCAGAGAGTGATTGACTTTCAGGATGGAGCTGTTGATGTGCGTGAACTGCACCAATGGAATGAGCCCCTGGGCAACAACCACAAGCGGGAGATCGGGTTGCTGTTGCTGATCAAGGGACAGCTTTTCAGGAAATACCCCGACACCCTGGTATACGCCCAGAAGGCCCGATTCGGATCCGCTCCCGCAAATAAACTGCCGCGGGAACTTACCGACTTCGAAACTTCAGCCAATGTTAAGTGGCCAATCATTACCGGGATGATAGAACCCGATGTGTACTTTTTCGGCTTTGATTTGTCGAAAACGGCAGCCAAAGGGAATTCTTCGAATAACCCCGGATGGTTTTTTGTGATCAGGGAGCGCCCCGGGCAGATCAGCTTCGGGCTGGATGATACGGATTCGCTTCCCGGTCCGCCGGAACAATGGGAGGATCTTGCCTGGCAACATCTGAGCAACAATGCCCAGATACTGCCTCAGTTCCTGAAAATCAGCGAAGCGCCTTTTACACCAAAAACCATGGAAGGTGTAAGCTGGGGAACCTCCGGAGCCAATATGGCCTACATACTTTACCGCAGCCCCGTACTTTTTGCCAAACATGCATCCGTTTTCCTGTAATAACCAGAACATAACCGGAACATAATATGACTGATCTTAAAATCACCGCTTCGGCTTACCATGATCCCCTTTTCAATGCTCTGCAGCAACAGCTTGACGGGTGTAACGACCATTATCCGGTGCTGATGCTTCCTGTAAGGCTTGAAACCCGGTTCAAAAAAGTGTCAAGATACGTGAACGTGGTAAACCCTGACATCAACAGGATCAACAACGTATTCGACAGGGTTATTAAATATATCCATGAACTGCGGCTGCTGAACCGTACCCCCGACATACAAAGTGTCGCAAGCCTGAAGCTGGTCCTTGACAGGGCGCTGGATGAACTTTCCGGCCTCCCCGGAATAATAGAAAAGATCAGGGAGATGGAATCTTCCGACAGAAGGACCCTCAGAGACCTGATCAATGACTTGATGAAGGAACTGGGCAGCACGCTGCTTTCAAAATATGCGTCACTGAAAACCACACGCGACGATCTGAAGGCTGTTTGCCGGGAGATGCTGCAGCATGTTCAGGCTGTCTCTTCTCCGGCTGCTTCTCCTTTCCAGTCAGGTTTTGATGCCATGGGCGAGTTGGAGAAACTGGATGCGGCTATGGCTGGCATATATGGCGTTAATCGCATTCAGGCCAGCCAGATTGATGCCACACTCAGCATCATCGATGCAGCCATGCAGCAGTTCGCCGAAGTCGTGGAGAAACCAGGCTTTCTCGCCAGGGAGGATACCATTGCTGCGATCAGCAGCAAGATTTCGTACATAAAAAGATCACAGAAGAATTCACCGGTGCGCCTGACAGATTTCAAAAAGGCCTATTCGGGCAATATTGACCTGCAGAGCCGCGAGTACCAGCTGCGCAATCAGATCAATGATCTGAAAACGCGGATCGATGACGATTATGTGCCCTATATGAAGCTGCTTGCCAAGCTGAAGCAATATCCGGTCAGGCAGTTGGGGCATATGATGAAAAAATGCACCGCAACGCTGAAGGCCGCCAATATGGCTGGATTCACTACTGCCGGATCATTGTTGAGTGAACGAAACGGTTTGTATCAGCAGTTGAGGAAGATCCGTGAACATGCCCACATGCCACTGCAGGGATCAATCACCGAGATCAATAAATTAAAGGCTGATTACAGCAACCTTGAAAAAGAGTTGATACGACTGATGGAATGGTCGGAAGAAGTTAGGCCGAAAACGCGTGCACACAGGGTGGGGCTTGCCCGTTTGCGCACACACCTTACCAACGAATACATACAGGACCTGAAAAATCTCAGACCTGGTGAGAAAGAGACTGTATCACAGGTCTTCTCCAATGAGAAGGTCAGGCATACGGCTACAGCCTGCCAAACAACCATGAAAAGTCTTCAGGTGGCGTATGATGCCATCAAAAATACTACCATGCCGGCAGAAAAAGCAATGCTGATGGCCGGTGCGCGGCTGGAAGAACTGGAGCGGAACATCCGGATTTCTGCTTCCAATACCATCCTGCTCCCCAGGGATATGTTCAGGCAAACCTTAAGCCTCCTTCAGGGGCTGACAGACCAGATTGGCAATTTCTACAACAGAAACAAAGTATCAGCAAATCATTTTCTGAAAACCACCATAAATTCCAATCTCGAAAATATTCAGTCCTATTTGCAGGACCAGTCGACAGATGTCTTCAACCAACGTGACCCGTTCTATGATGAATTCAGGAAAAGGATTACGTTCCTGGTGAAAAGTGAGACCATCAATGAGCTATGGGTGCGCATCTATCCTGACGATATTGCCATCGATAACCATGATGAACGGCTTACTGAATCAGAATTGCAGGTTGGGAAGGATTATTATAACGCTGTTTATTCCCTTCCCGGGCATGAAAGGGAAGCAGCCATGCTCCCGGCCTGGCGTGCCGCTGCCTCAGCCATCGGTGCCAGGCGGGCTGCCTATGTGATTAAAATACTCAGGCCGGCAGAGGTGGAAGAGAACAGGGTCGCGGACCCGCTGAACCAGATCCCTCCGCTGAGGGATGCACTGGTGTCAATTTTCAGTACCATCCATTTTGCCGCAGGTTTATTGCAACGGGAACAAAACTCCCGGTTTATTAAAGGCCTCCCGGGAACTTTGCAAAATACACTGGATCCCGCATTTTTAAACCCCTGTATCCGCACCAGGGATGACCTTGAGTCGCTTAAACTGACCATCGGTGATGCAGTGTCGGAGTATGAACTCATGCTTAAAGAGGCCGGAGGAGCTTTCACAGATATAAGATTAGAACAGGAATACCGGGCATTGCAATTCTCACATGAGATCGTCCTTGAATACCAAAAAAATAACCTGCATGCGCTGCAACTTCCTTTCGATCCCCAACTGAGCTTCCCTGAACCGGAGATGAGATCCAAAGCCTGGGACAGGGCCGGGATCACTTCAGTAATGCCCGACAGGTTCGTTGTGGTGACCAAACGGGGCGATGAGGTGCGGCAGATCGTTGTCGGCAAGCCCATTGCACCTGCACTGGAGGTAGGTATCGATCCCGATACTCCGGAGGAAGAGGGCTTTTATCATCTCCCCAACGGTGAACTGCATATTCCCGCTAAGTTGCGCTGGATGTTCGATTTTGATGCCGCCGTGGAAGCAGGAATGGGAATAAGGGTTCCTGTCAGGGAAGAAGACTTTAAAGAGGGCTTCACCTTTGTGATGGCCTACGGAATAAAAACTCACGAAGATCTGCCATCCGGCCAGAGACCTGCTGCAGGGCAGCAACTGCTGAATCAGCTTATCGAAAACCATCTATACAGCGACGGAGGATTTGAATTCCTGCCGGTAGGCACTGCCACCAATAACACCGATCTGGTAAAGTCACCCTACACCACGCTCGACGACGATTATGACGGCTTGTTTGAGCTCTTTGTGAAGCAGCAGCCAAACCTTGGGAACCTGCCCTATACCGCCGAAAATGAAATGTTGATTTCCGATGGCCAGTTCTTCAGGGATGCCCTGGGCATTCCCGGCCATCTGGCGCAATGTATCAGGAACCACCAGAAGCAGGATATTGCCGAAAGCCGTGCGATGAGCAGGTTGCTTTTTGGCGGCACACTGGGGTATTATATGCGGTTCATGCTGCGCAATCTGTTCACGGGAAATGATATGAACCAGGTGATCCCCTTCATGATGCGCCATGTGTCGGCAGTGGGTAACCTCCCTGCTTTCAGGATCGATAAACAACCATATGGCATCATGCCGGTTACGCTGCATCACAAACTATGGGTGGATGAGCCCAATACCAAAGGGACTTACGGAAGCTTCATCCATAAATTATCGATGTTCCTGGCTGCCACACGAAGGGTTTATGAGCAGGAGATGGTCAAGAAGGTGCACACGATCAATTCACCTTCCTACGCGGCCGATCCGCAGAAGGTCTTTCTTGAGATCCTGGGGCTGAATCCCTTTTCAAAACAATTTCTTTACAGAGAAGGTGCCAACGTGGGCGAGCGATGGGGCGACCTCCGGGATTTGCCCGATGCAAAATTACTGGAATGGAGCAAAGAGAATGCGGTGAACCCTTCGGATGTGAGCAGGCACTATGAATACCTGTTGAACCGGCTTGGTCACAGCACTGCTGAGCTAAGGATGCGTGCCATGCTTAAGACCCGATGCTATGGCGCCAGGTATGTAAACAGCAATGATGTTCTGGGAAATCCCGTCCAACATCCCGATCAGGGCAGGGGTAAACTGCTTGAATGGGAACAGGAAAGTTTCCAGGGAAACTATATAGAGTGGCTGAGAGATCATTCAATTGATCCGGACAAACTTTGTGTCAACAGGGATGATATTGTTGAAAAGAAATGGAACACCCTCTTGTTTGAGCTGCTCCGCATTTCGCTGTTGTATGATAACAGTGATTTTGCCATACGGGCTGCCACTAAGATAGCCCACCTGGAGGTGCCTGTCCTTGAGCGTTTGATGGCAGGCCATCTCGACCTCTGCAGCTACCGCATCGATGCCTGGCAGACCGGGCTTGCCGATTACCGTTTGCGTGAACTCAGGAAAACCAAGCCTGCAGGCCTCTTTATCGGTGCTTACGGCTTTGTGGAGAACCTTCATCCGGCACCGGCAGAGAAGGAGCTGGTGCAACACTTCCCCGAAGGACTGGAACCTGACGATGGCGGTAAGGTGGAGATCATGCCTGGTAATCAGGGGTTTATTCACGGTCCCACACTTAACCATGCCGTTACGGCAGCCGTGCTGAGGGCAGGGTACAATTCACGTAAAAAGGATGAAACCACCACCAACAACATCTTCGGTATCAACCTTAGCTCATCCAGGATCAGGAAAGCCCTCCATATGCTGGAAGGGGTTGCCCGCGGACAGGAAACAGGCGCACTGCTCGGCTATCAGTTTGAACGGGCACTGCACGAAAAATACAAAGACAACGAGGGACAACACCTGGAAATGGATGCCATCATTTACCGTTTGCGGCGAAAATTTCCCACATACAGCGATAAACTTATTAGTCAGGTTGAGGCCGGTGTGCAGGAAGAAGGCCTGAAAGCGGTTAATGTGCTGGATGGCCTTGAGCTGCTTGACTATATGGAAGATTATATCATTAACCATGGAGGTGAATTGCACTGGGATGATGATAAGTCTTTTGCTGAGATGCTGATGATACAGCAGGGCGGCTCAACCGGTTTCCCGGATTATCCTTACGGCCTTACAAATATCCTGCCGTCCATTGATGCCTCGTCTGAAGGAGCTGCTGTGGCAGCCCGCAACAGGCAGAAAGCACGTGCCATCATCCTGGAACTTGACAGTATGGCCGACAGCCTTGACGCGATGGGCGATCTCATCACGGCAGAAGGTGTTTACCAGCTTGTACGGGGCAATCACACGAGGGCGAGTGCCATTCTGAGTGCCATGAGCGAGGGAAGGATCCCGACCGACCCCGAGATCATCCGGAATATGCGTGAAGGCACAATGGTTAGCCACAGGGTGATGCTGGCCATGGAACCCGGCGGAGAGGCAACGGCATGGAGTGTTATCCCCGACAGTCCGCGCTCCCTGGCCGAACCGGCCCTGAACAACTGGCTTGCCACGCAATTGGGTGATCCGTCTACGGTCGCGTGGAGGGCGGCCTTTGGCAATACCACTACCTATTTCACCCTGGCCGATCTGGGTATGCAACCCATTGACCTGGTCATCCTGGCGGGAAGGGGCGAGGAGGGTCTCTCCGAGCTTGAACAAAGGGCGGCGCAACTGGCCCGTCAGCACGGAGCCGGCGAAACAGATACCATCGCAATAGATTTCTTCCAGTCGACACCCGAGGCACTGAGCAGCCTGGGTGAACAACTGGCACTGATACAGCAACTGGGAAAAATAGCCGTGAAATCCCGTGCGGCCGATGGCAGAGACTTCAGACTGCCGGAAGCGGATGAAAGCTTTGGCTTGCTTGCTCCTTCCATCGACACAGAAGAACTTTATGGCAGATTGCACAATGCTGTGGAGGGCTACAGAGCCATGCTACAGAAACTTTCTGTGTTCCTGCCCGGCGTGCCCGTAACGCCGGCGCTGCTGGCAACAGGTGTCGAGCGGAGCATCGAACTTACCGGATGGGGTTTTCATGGCTACTACCCTGATATCAGCGGAGAACCGGAAGAGGCCGATGTGATCCAAAGGATCCTTTCTGCCAAAGAGACGATGATTCGTCATCTGGATAGAGCGGATGCCTTACTGGCATCCCTGCCCCTTGAACCCGAACAGCTGAAATGGATCGAGGCATCCCGGGAGATCGGTGAGCTGTTATTTGGTGCCGGATTCAAGATCATCCCTCGTTTGAACATCCCGGAAGCCCCGGAACTCAAAGCACGTATGGAAAATCCACATGCCGGCGGTATTCTGCGGAATATTACACCTGAGGACATGGAGGCATGGTTCAATGACCTGGCCATGGTGAGGAAAAACCTGGCGCCGCTCGATACCTTCAGGATGCTGACGGATGTGTGTTGCGGACATAAGATCCCGTTCTCCGTGGTACAGCTCCCCCATATACCCAATGCCACGGGAACTACCGATGAGTATTGGCTTGGGGCTCCGTTCCCCGGTACATGGCAGCCCGAAGAAGATAAACTCTCCCTGGCGGTATTTGGCTGCCAGGATCTTGACGATGACATCTGTGCACTTGTCTTTGACGAATGGACCGAAATCATCCCCATCGAAACGCAAACATCAGGTATCGCCCTGCACTATAACCAGCCTGATGCCCGTCCGCCGCAATCACTGATGCTCGCGGTATCCCCCGACCATACAGGCGCCTGGAGCATCGATGACCTTGGGCTCATCGTGGAAGAGGCATATAAGATGGCCAGGATCCGTGCGGTGGAACCGGATCATTTCGATAAAACCCTGCTGGCACAATTGCTTCCGGCAACTGCACTCCTGTCCGGAGGTGATGCCCAGGTGGTAAGCCAGATGCTCTCTGTTTACAAAAGTTCTGATGAAAAAATAAAAAGCGTTTTTGCAGACTTTGGAGATGTCAATGAGGAAACGGGAGAAGAAAGAACAGAAATAATATAGAAACAACATAGCGATGACTAATTTTTACGACCCGTGTGAACGTTTTCATAATTACCAGCGGCTGGAGGGACGCCCGCGTGAAACGGAATTTGATGATTCACTGGCTGCCAGAATCCATGACCCGCTCTGGATGCTGGCAAGACAGTATCAGTTCGGAGAATTTCAGGGTGAGGACGCAGGCTCCGCCATCTCAGCGAAAGTAGCCCTGAATAAAGCCCGGCTGTGCGGTTTCCGCACCGGCAATATGAACCTCCGGGCAGCAGACCCTTCATTACCCCTGGAAACAGTGGTGGAACGCCTTGCCCCCGATATCGACCACAAGATGTCGCTCAGGATGGGCCGGAGATTTCTTGAATTGCTTTCCGCTGCCGGAAATACGATAATAACATGGCCCGTTGATGACTACCGGGCACAGTTTCTGGCACGGTTCCCCTTTGAGGTGCCTGCACCCCACAAAGAATTGCCGGAGGGAAGCCTGGCTGCACAGGCGCGTGAAAAGACATTGCGCCAGGCCACCCTCTTCCTGAAGGCCATCAGCGGTAAAGCCATTAATGGTGCCATGATATGGCACTTTCTTATGGATCAGGCATCAAGGGCAAATTCATGGTTGGCGGATCCGGATAACGCGGAAGGCTTCATCGATCCTGCTCATGGTGCTGCACTCATGGAAGCCGTCACAACTTGGCTGGAATGGGTACATCAAACATGGAACTTCCCGCCTAAAGGCCGGTCGGCAGCCTGGCAACAGGAGAAAATGGAATATGATTTCGATGTCTCCATCGATGAAGGCGATGACAAAACCACCGTACTCCATGCCGAAGGCTATCATCATGGCCATCTCGACTGGTTTGCCTTTGATGCGGGAGAGGTGCGCCGCAACCGCAAAGCTAAAGAACCTGTTAGTGATGAGGGAATTACCAGGGAGGTGATGGCCGTCATCCCGGCACAGGCATCCTTTCAGGGCATGCCAAATGCCCGGTGGTGGGAGTTGGAAGATTGCCGGGTGGATCCGGGGAACTTCAAGGCAACCGACACCGATGTTGCGGCTTTGCTTATATCGCAGTTTGCCCTTTATTACAGCAACGACTGGCTGATGATCCCTTACGACATACCGCTTGGTTCAATGGTGGAGGTGGAAGGGATCATTGTTGCCGATACTTTCGGAAACAGGACTTTTGTTGAGGCTGCACATAAAAGATCGGGGGCATCGTGGAAAAACTGGACAATGTTTAGCCTGGCTGAAAAAGCTTCCGGGCAGGATGCCGTTGGTATTGAACAGCGGATCTTTGTACCGCCGGCTGCCGTGAAAGTGCTCGAAGGGGAAGCTGTTGAGCAGATCAGATTCATCCGCGATGAGATGGCCAACATGGTCTGGGGAATCGAGAAGATCGTCCCCGACAGGATGGGAGGCGGAACGGATGGTTATGAGTGTGCTACTGCCATCGATCATATATACAGGATGCTTGAAGAACAGGAAGCTGCTGATGTGCCTGATGATATCGAAATTGACGCAACTTCTCCGGAAGGGATGCATCTGGCTAAAACCACCCGCCCGCAATTAAAGTACACACTTGGCAATACCGTAACGGAGAACTGGATACCATTTATACCGGTACATGCAGAAGGATCAAACCGTGGGATGATCCTGCAGCGGGCAAGCATGCCCAGGATTTCGGAGCTCAAACCACCCCATCAGGTGCGCCCGCGAACACCATTGTTGCGTGAAGGTATTGATGCAAACGACAGCCAGTCCGCCCCCTTCTTCCTCAATGAAGAAGAAGTGCCAAGGGCCGGTGCAACGGTAACCGGCTCCTTCCAGCGATCACGCTGGTATAATGGTAAGATCGTGCTGTGGTACGGCAGAAGAAAAACCACCGGCAGGGGAGAAGGAAGCAGCGGTTTGAGATTCGACCATCTGGCAGATAATTTCTAAATAAATGATGATTTCAGTTGTTTTTAACCATAAGATCACTTATCTTTGACATGTAATAGTAGCATCAGACAAAAAATATTCAAGATAAAACCAAGCAATTGGGAGAAATCTGGAAAATGCAGAAGACTTTAGACAGAATTTGAACCTGGAAACAAACAAGTGAGTAACTTGACTTTAGAGATCTGAGTTTTTCAGTGCGCCTGCGTGTTTCATGCGGCGTTTTTTTTTCGTCATTTTTTCCATAGACAAACAAAGAACAATACAGCTGATTACGATCATTTCGTGAAGCCTTTCAGGTCAGTTGCCGTACGCATTGTTTTTTCGAACAATTCGTCCATGCTGTCAGCTTTAATCACCCGGTCATGGTCACGCTGGCAGGTACTATAGCCCGCGGCATGGTCGTAGTAATCAAGCAGATGACCGGCAACCTCTTCATAGGCTTTCTGTTGAACCAATTTAATTAGTTTGCCTGCCAATGCTTCGCCAAGGCGGGGGGTGATGGAATGGACCGCCCGGATAAGCCCCGGATCATCAATTCCGGCATAGGCGTTCACCAGGTTTCTGATGCGCTCGGCTTTTGGCAGTTGCAGGATGATCCGGGGGGCTGCTGCAAGCTGATCAGCAAGTGGTGCGGGCAGGTAGCATTGCCCCAGGGGGCGGGTCTCCTCTTCTGCAAATATGGGTTGGCCGGTGTTAAATCTCATGAGTACATGAGCAAGCAGGTTTTCGAACTGCTCCTGCGATGGTTGCGGTTCACCGATCCCGATTCTCCCAAAGGCCGATCCAGCTGTTCCCGCCAGCTTTTCCAGGTTGAGCACCTGAATGTCGTTATTATGCATCTTTTGCAGGAGCAGGGTTTTTCCGGTACCCGTTTTTCCTGCCAATACCACAAATGGAAACTGATGACCAAACAACCTGCGCACATTCCGGCGGTAGTTTCGATATCCCCCGCGCAGAATAAAGGCACCAATGGTGCCGGCAATGGCATCTCTTGCAAATTCGGCCGCAATACCCCCGTCGGTGTTGTAAATGATCAGGGGCTGATCAGGCACCTTTCCGGTCATAATTCCTGAGGCCCATGTGGCGGCAGCTTCTGCCAACAGCCTTCGGCCCGCATTTCCGGTTTTCCCGGTTTTCCTGCCCATTCCTTTTAATTCATAGCCAAGGGGCACGGAAATACTGCCCGGAATATGCCCCTTTTGATGTGCTTCTCCCGAACGGATGTCCAGATACAGATACCCGGTATCAAAAAAGTCGTAAACGTATTTTCGCCTCATAAGGTAGCGTTTTATCAATAAAATAAAACACCAATTCAAAGGTATCACATTATGATCATCTCCTTGCTTTCATCGCAAAGAATTCCACCGGTGCGTGCTCATCGGTGAGGATGATGGTGTTGGGAGGGATGTGGGGGGATACGCGCTGTTGCAGCAGGGAGTCCAGAAAAGGGTCGGGGTTGGAGAAGGACGGAGCATGCCGGCTCTTCAGTGCGATGAGGCTGATGCTTTGCAGCAGCTCTTTGTCGCCGGGGTCGTGGCAGGCAAAGAGGTAAACCTGCGGGAATACCTGCTTAAAGGTGTTGTACTGCGCCTTCATGAAGAGGCTGGCCGGGCCTTCAAGGGAACTGATGAGGTTTTCGATCACCACACCCTCCTCATGAAGCATGTCGTACTTGAGCCTGACGGCTTCGAGGGTGGTGAGCTGGAAGGGAATGGCGAGGAGCGACTTATAGGCGTCGCCGAGGATCACATCGTATCTCTCCCTGCTTTTGTTGAGGAAGGTGCGGCCGTCTTCGTGGAAGATGCGCATGCGCGGGTTATCCCGCAGGCCGAAATGTTCCTTTGCCAGGGCGGTAAGCCCGGGGTCGATCTCCACCACGTCGATGCGGGCCTGCGGATAAGCTTCCAGGTAAAATTTGGGGTATGAATAGGCGGCGCCGCCGATGATGAGGGTCTTTTCGAAACCGGGACGGAAATGCCCGGCCAGGCGGTAATACCAGGTGTATTCAAATACCAGTCCCGGACGGTGTAAAAACATGGCCGAGCTGTATTCGTCGTTCACCTTCATTACCTTGATGGGCTCCCCGCTGATCCAGTAGTCCATGTCGAAGATCTGCACATGGTTGTAGCGGGTGTCGGTTTGTATCATGCCACCCGAAGGCATGGACAGGGTATAGGCTCCCAGCCCGAGGGCGGGCAGCACCAGCGCGGCGGCCAGGATGTTTGACCGCCTGCTGCGTTTGAAATGCAGGCTGAGCGATACCAGCACGAGGATGCCGGCCAGGGTGAAGAGGAGGTTGCCGGTGCCCAGGTAGGGGATGAGCACGAAGCCGGCGGCGAAGGTGCCGGTGATGCTTCCCAGGGTGGAGAGGGCGTAAAGCTTCCCCACCGTGGCACCCGAAGTCTCGATGCTGCTGAGCTTCAGGCGTACGGCATAGGGTGAGACCATCCCGAGCAATATGCTGGCGGGCGCGAAAAGGATGATGGCACCCAGCAGGGTGCGCATGATCATGTCGCTGAACATCCATGAGAGTCCCTGCAGGACGAACTCCCTGAGGAGGGTGGTGAGCCCGATGAAGATGGCCGCCAGCAGGACGATCCAGGCCAGGACAGCGTAGCTGGGCTTTTGGTCCGACAGCCGGCCGCCCAGCCAGTAGCCTGCACTGAGGCTGGCCAGGATGATCCCGATGAGGCTGGTCCATACATAGATGGAAGTGCCGAAATAGGGAGCCACCACCCTTGAGCCGGTGATCTCGTAAGCCATTACGATGCCGCCGCATGCAAATACGGCTGTTTCAAGAATATATCTTTTCATGGCTGAAAGATAGGGAATTTTAAGATATGCACGCGAGCGGATGTGCGGGGGAGGATCAGTACATCAGATACATCTTTTCCCTGTTCCGCCAGCCGGCCTCATAACTGTGGTCGACGAAGCAGATCACAAGATCGGCCTGGTAGCTGTGGTCGCAGAAGTAGATCTTCTTTCCGGCCTCGTACTGGTGTTTCACAAAGTACCACTTGCCGTCGTTATCGCCTGCCTCGTAAGAGTGTTTGACGCGATAAACCAGCAGGTCTGCCTCATAGGTGTGTTTGGCCACATAAACTTTCACGTCGGCTTCGTAGCTGTGCTTGCAGGAATAGACTTTCTGTGCCTGTGCCCGGCCGGGCAGGAAGAAGCAGGCGGCCGCCAGGGCCATGGCAAGGATGAAGGAAAGGGGTAAAGGTTTTTTCATGCTTGTTGCTTTTCTGGTGAACACAGGTAAAGATACAATTACAATGCCAGGTAGAAGGCGGCGGTGAGTTTTTTGTATTCTTCCGTATAATCTCCGCCGGCCGACCTGATCGTCAGCCTGCTTTGTTCCGTTGTTTCCGGCCGGGATCCCCATTCGCTCATTACACGGTTAACGGCTTTTCCGGCCACGGGAACGATATCGCTTTGCCTGCATTTTACCAGCCCCGCCGCCCTGGCATGATCTTCAAATGCCGACTGGCTCCCGGCGGGCAGGATGAGGGCGAAGCGGCCATTATCCTGCAGCAGGGCGGCGGCGCAGAAGGCCAGCTCGCGGTGGCTGAGGCTGGCCGTATGCCTGGCAATTCCCTTCTCCTGGTCGGGCGGCCTGAGGGAGTTACTGAAGAAAGGCGGGTTGCTCACAATGAGATCGAAAGCCTTTTTGTGTTGCCGGGCATAGTCCTGCAGGGAGGATTGCACAGCCTGCAGGCGTCCGGACCATGCCGAGGCTATGAAGTTCCCGGCTGCCTGCTCCACAGAGGGTGCGTGGATGTCGATGGCCGTGATGCGGGCATCTTCGAAGCGCTGGGCCATCATCAGGGCGATGAGGCCCGAACCGCAACCAATGTCGAGAATGGCATCTGCCGCTTCCCTTCCCGCCCAGGCACCCAGCAGCACGGCATCGGTGCCCACTTTCATGACGGAACGGCTGTCGTCGACTGTAAATTGTCTGAAGCGAAAGCCCATGGCCATTAAAGGTAAAGTTCGATCAGCCCCGGCGGGGTCTTCAGGAAGAGGATACGGGCTTCGCGGTCGATGCCTTCGATCATCTCCTCAGTGAGCGGGACCAGTATCTCCTTGTCTTCATAAAGGATCCTGATGATATCCTGTTCGTTCCGCTGCAGGATCTCCGACACGGTGCCGATGGGACCGTGTTCCCGGTCGACAGCCCCGTAGCCCGTCAGCTCATGAAAGTAGAAGGATTCGTCCTTAAGCGGTTCCAGTTCTTCGAGCGGAAGGTAGAGCCCGCATTTCAGCAACTTTTGTGCCTGCGTCGGGTTGTCAACGTCTTCGAGCTTTACAATGGCCGTGTCGCCCCGCAGGCTGATTTCTTCGATGAAGAAAGGTACCAGGCTGCCCCGGATGTCGATAAATACCATGTCGAGCCCGGCATAGTCAGCCGGCTCGTCAACATCCAGAAAAAATACCAGCTCCCCCCGCCAGGAATTCGTTTTTACGATCCTGCCCAGGTTGAAATAGCGATCGGTATCGGAATTAAGATTATACACCAGGCGGTAAAAATAATCTTTGTTCGGGTAAAAGTCAAATAATGGATAAGGACCCCCTGCCGGGAATGCTCATTAAACTCTGAAATTTGATATTTAAAGTCTGAAGTGGGAAGTGCTGCCTGAACAATCATTTTTTGAAACCGGGAATAAACCACGCTTGTATCCGGTTGCAGGCTGTCCCGCCAGGGCGGGATCTTCGCTTCGCTTCGACGGGGTATGGGCTTCCGCTGCGCGGAAGATTGTCGATCCGGTGTTGTCAATTGTCAATTTTCATTGACCGGCACCGGAGCATAAACAACGAACTCTAGAATTAACTCAAAACGCAACCCTCAAAACTTTATCTTTTCTCCGCCTGCTGTATCCTTCTACTTCTCTTCTTTTTCAGGCTCTTCTGCTTCGGGCTCTTTTGCCTCGGATTCTTCAGCAACAGCTTCTTCTTCCGGAGTTTCCTCTGCTTTGGGCTCTTCAGCAGCAGCTTCCTCTGCTTTCGGTTCTTCTGCTGCAGCTTCTTCAGCAACAGCTTCTTCTTCCGGAGTTTCCTCTGCTTTGGGCTCTTCAGCAGCAGTTTCCTCTGCTTTGGGCTCTTCAGCAGCAGCTTCCTCTGCTTTCGGTTCTTCTGCTATAGTCTCCTCTGCTGCAGGTTCTTTGGTAGGTTCTTCGGCAGTGGTTTCTTCGACGGCTTTGGCTGCGACAGTTTCGGCTGCAACAGTTTCGGCTGCAGGGGCTTCTGTGGTTTCGGCTGCGGGGGCGGCCGTTTCTTCTTCGGCTGCGCCGGCTGCGGCCCTGGCGGCCTTCACCTGTTCTTCGACCTCGGCGGTGCGTTTGGCGGCGATTTCCTTCGCCCTGTTTTCCTTTACAATTTTTTCGTTTTCGAGGGCCTTTTTGCGGCTGTCCTTCTTGACGAATTCGGCTTCCTTCAACTTTTGTTCAGCTTTTGCTTCTTTTTCACTCACCCAGGCCTGGAATTTTGCTTCGGCCTGTTCTTCGGTAAGGGCACCCTTTGTCACGCCCTTCAGGAGATGGTTTTTGTAGAGGACACCTTTGAATGAAAGGATGCTCCTGACGGTCTCCGTGGGCTGCGCGCCGTTGCGGAGCCAGTACAGGGCCCTGTCGAACTGGAGCTGGATGTCGGCCGGGTTTACGATGGGGTTGTAAGTGCCAATTTTTTCAATGAATTTCCCGTCACGTGGTGCACGACCATCCGCTACGACGATATGGTAAAAAGGCCTTGCCTTCCTGCCTCGTCTCTGCAATCTGATTTTTGCTGGCATAATCTTTCTTTAATTATTGTTTACCTGAATTTTTGGGGGTGCAAATATCCGGAGATTTTTCGGAAAAAAAAAGAATAATTGTAATAAATTACAACCAGTTCATGCGAAGCACGAGGTGTTCCAGATCGATTTTGCGTTCTGCGGCAAGATGCATCACGTCTTCCATGCATGCATCAAAGGCGCTGCGGTGCCGTTCCACTTCCATCTTCCACACGTCTTCCACCTTCATCCTTAGCTCCTTGTCGCCCCGGATATAATCAAGCGCCAGCCAGGCATTGTTAAAGGCGGCCAGCACACGGAAACACTTTTCGTCGGCCTGCTGTATCAGTTTCAGCGTCTCCTGCCGGGAGCTGTCAGCGGCCAGCTCACTGATGCCAAGGTCTTCCGCAAAGGCGCGGTTGAGTTCGGTGATGGCCTCCAGCTTGTTTTCCCTCGAAAATTCCATCTTCACATTTTTTGCAAAGATACAAGAATCGTTCAAATCATATTGTTTTATGCAGTCTGTTCAGGTATTCCTGCCATCAGCTCCGCTGAAAAAGCAATCCCGGGCAGAATGCCATATGGTTTTTAAATTTTATCAACAATCAAAAACGACAGCCCCTTTTTGGCTAATTTTGCCTGGCAGCTTTTAGTAATCCTATAGACTTTTTTTTATCAATGCCTGAATTTACCCATCTTCACGTACACACACAGTTTTCCATTCTCGACGGTGCCAGCAAGATCACCGAGCTTTTTAACAAGGCCGCCGAAACCGGCATGAAGGCCCTTGCCATCACCGATCATGGAAATATGTTCGGGGTGCCGGTATTCATGCAGGCTGCGAAAACGGCAGGCATCAGGCCGATCATCGGCTGCGAGGTTTATGTGGCATCAGGCAGCCGGCATAAGAAGACCGAAAAGGCCGATCGCAGCGGATACCACCTGATCCTCCTGGCAAAGAACAAAACGGGATATCACAATCTCTCCAGGCTGAGCTCCCTCGGTTACCTCGAAGGCTTTTATTATACGCCCCGTATCGACAAGGAACTCCTCCGCGAATATTCCGAAGGACTGATCGCCTCATCAGCCTGCCTGGGCGGAGAGATCCCTTCGGCCGTGATCCGTAGCGGCATCGACAGGGCTGAGGAAGTCCTGCTCGAATACCTCGACATTTTCGGCGACGACTTCTATCTCGAAATGCAGGACCACGGCCTGCCCGAGCAAAAGACCGTGAACGAGGTACTGCTGAAGCTCTCCGCCAAACACGGGGTGAAGGTCATTGCCACCAACGACGTGCACTTTGTTAATGCCAACGACTACGACGCACACCATATCCTCATCTGCCTCAATACAGGTAAGGACCTCGACGACACCGACAGCATGCATTATACCGGGCAGGAGTATCTGAAGAGCCCCCTGGAGATGGAAGCCCTCTTTTCCCATTGCCCCGAGGCTTTGGCCAATACGGCCGAGCTGGCCGGCAAGATAGAGGATTACGAAATCGTTACGCAGGAGATACTGCTTCCTCATTTTCCTCTGCCCGAGGGTTTCGAAACGGAGTCAGACTATCTGCGCCACCTGGCCTATGCCGGCGCCGAAAAGCTCTACCCCGAGCTGACGAATGAGATCAGGGAAAGGCTCGACTTCGAGTTGCAGGTCATCAGCGACATGGGCTTCCCCGGGTATTTTCTCATCGTACAGGATTTTATCGCGGAGGCGCGACGGATGAAGGTGATCGTCGGGCCGGGCAGGGGAAGCGCGGCAGGCTCGGTGGTGGCCTATTGTACCGGCATCACCAATATCGATCCCATCCGTTACAACCTTCTCTTCGAACGCTTCCTCAACCCCCAGCGTGTGACCATGCCCGATATCGACGTCGATTTCGATGATGAGGGCAGGGAGAAGGTCCTCGACTATGTTGTGAAAAAGTACGGCAACGAGAGGGTGGCACAGATCGTCACTTTCGGCACCATGGCGGCGCGCAGCGCCATCAGGGATGTTGCCAGGGTGCTGCGGCTGCCCCTGCCCGATGCCGACCGCCTGGCGAAGCTGGTCCCCGATCGCCCGGGCATAACGCTCAGGGCGGCTTACAAGGAGGTGCCCGAACTGGCCGACATCAAGAAGGACGGCCCGGAGCTGGAAAAGAAGACGCTGATCTTCGCCGAAACCCTCGAAGGCTCGGCACGGCATACAGGCACCCATGCCTGCGGGGTGATCATCGGCCCCGACCGCCTCATCGACCACATCCCGCTCAGCACCAACAAGGAAGCCAGCCTTATGGTGACCCAGTACGAAGGCAAACTGGTGGAATCGGTCGGAATGCTTAAAATGGACTTCCTCGGGCTGAAAACGCTTTCGATCATCAAGGATGCCCTCGAAAACATTAAAAATACCTACGGACAGGAGATCAACATTGATGAGATACCGCTCGACGATGAGCTCACATTCCAGTTGTACCAGCGGGGCGAGACCATTGGCACCTTCCAGTTCGAGTCGGAAGGCATGCGTATGTACCTCAGGGATCTAAAACCCAACAATATAGAGGATCTTATTGCCATGAACGCCCTATACCGGCCCGGCCCCATGGGATTCATCCCCGAATATATCAAACGGAAGCACGGGCAGGAAAAAGTCGAATACCCCCATCCCATGCTGGAGGAGCTCCTGCGGCCTACCTATGGCATCATGGTGTACCAGGAACAGATCATGCAGGCGGCACAGATCATGGCCGGCTATTCGCTCGGAAATGCCGACATCCTGCGCCGCGCCATGGGCAAAAAGAAAAGCGACATGATGCAGTCGCAGAAAGAAGAGTTCCTGAAGGGGGCCCAGGCTAAGAATATTGAAAAAGAAAAGGCAGCGGAAGTCTTTGGCATCATGGAACGCTTCGCCGAATACGGCTTCAACCGCTCCCACTCGGCCGCATATTCCATCATCGCATACCAGACGGCCTACCTCAAGGCACACTATCCGGCCGAGTATATGGCAGCCGTGCTTACGCACAACCTGAACGACATCAAAAAGATCACCCAGTTCATCGATGAGAGCAGGCGCCAGAATATCGATGTGCTCGGCCCCGATATCAATGAAAGTACGCTCAACTTTACCGTTACCCGCGAGGGCACCATCCGCTTCGGGCTCGGTGCCATCAAAGGGGTGGGAGAGGGGGCCGTGAAGGCCATCGTGTCGGAACGGGAAGCCAACGGTCCTTACCGGAACATTTTCGATCTGGCCAAGCGAATCAGCCTGCAGGCAGTGAACAAAAGCTGCTTTGAGTCGCTGGCAAAGGCAGGCGCCTTCGACAGTTTTATAGGCACACACCGGGCTCAGTTCTTCTTCAGGCAAAACACCGACGACAGCATTTTCCTCGAAAAGGTGATCCGGCACGGCAACATCTTTCAGGAAAAGAAAAATTCGGCCCAGCAATCGCTCTTTGAAGACGATGCCATGGTGGAGATTGCCGACCCGGAAATGCCCGATTGCCAGCCATATACCAAGATCGACCAGTTGCGCATGGAGAAGGAAGTCACCGGATTTTATATCTCCGGGCACCCACTCGACGACTTTGCCCTCGAAATTGAGAATTTTGCCGATGCCGGCATCGGCGACCTCCTGCAGGATGCCAAAAAATACCTGAACAAGACCCTTAGCATCGCCGGCATGATCACCAGCGTCCAGAAGCGGGTCAGCAAAACGGGCAACGAGTATGCTTCCTTTATGCTCGAAGACTTCAATGACAGCAAAATGTTTTTCCTGTTCTCGGAAGATTACCTTCGGTTCAGGCACCTGCTGGTGGAAGGCTTTAATGTGCTTGTAAAGATCAGGGTGCAGATCAGGCGGGCAGGGCAGGAGCAGCTCGACTTCAAAGTGATGGATGTAAGCCTGCTCAACGAAGCCGTCAGGAAGCTTACCGGCAGCATCACCCTCAGCCTCAACCTTGACCGTATCAAGCCCGGGCTGGCTGAGCAGCTCAAAAAGATGTTTAAAAAGATGGCGGGCAACTGTGCGGTGCGGATACTGGTAACCGACCCCGAAGAGAAGACCATGATCAGCTTGCATACGCGTAACAATAAAGTCGATCCCGCTGCCTTCATCCGTGAGATCAGGGAGATGGAAGGAATAGAATTCAAAATCAACTGATCGCACCGGCGGCATTAAATTTAATTAACAGATAATCTTGTATGCCGGTTTTTATATTTGTGGTTCAGGAATAAGTCTTACTTTTGTAGTTTCATGATTGTTGAATTTTAATAATATTGAAAATGGCTTTAGAATTTACAGATGCGAATTTCGAGGAGCTTGTCCTCCAGTCGGATAAACCTGTTATAGTTGATTTTTGGGCGGAATGGTGCGGCCCTTGCCGCATGGTTGGGCCTATCGTTAACCAACTGGGTGAAGAATACGATGGCCAGGCCGTTGTGGGGAAGGTCAATGTTGACCATAACCCCGGCATAACCATGAAGTACGGTATTCGCAATATACCCACCATCCTCTTTTTCAAGGGGGGGGAGCCGGTCGACAAGCAGGTGGGTGCCGTGCCCAAACAGGTGCTCGAGGGTAAACTTGAGAAGCTGCTGTAAAACCACGCTGTTTTTTGTCATCCATGCGCAGCGGCGGGCTTGCAACCTGCATCGCTTCGCCCTTATACACATTGCATGCCTTTTTCCATTGACCACAACCGGATACAGGAATTTGGTTCGCTTGAGTTCCTGGCGCGCCAGGTCGTGGAGGGCTTTATCACCGGGCTGCACAAAAGCCCCTTTCACGGTTTTTCGGTTGAGTTTGCCGAACACAGGCAATACAATAAGGGCGAATCGATCCGGCATATCGACTGGAAGTTGTACGGGCGCACCGAGAAACTTTACGTGAAAAGGTATGAGGAAGAGACCAACCTTCGCTGCCAGGTGATCATCGACAATTCCAGCTCGATGTACTTCCCGCTCATTCCCGATCCGGGTATCGACAAGCCCAACAAGATCACCTTTTCCGTTTATGCCGCCGCCGCATTGCTCAACCTTTTGCACCGTCAGCGCGATGCCGTTGGCCTGAGCCTGTTTTCCGACAAGGTAGAACTGAACACCCGGACACGTTCCACTTCCGTACATGTGAAATACCTCTATTCGGAGATGGAGAAGCTGCTGAAACCCATCAATGCCGGCACGCGGAAGCCTACCATGGCCTCGGATGCCATACACCGCATCGCCGAGATGATCCACAAGCGTTCACTGGTGGTGATCTTCAGTGATATGCTCGAAGATGGCGGCAGGCTCGATGAGCTGTTCTCGGCCCTCAGGCACCTGCGCTACAACAAACACGAGGTGATACTCTTCCACGTGGTGGATAAATCCAGGGAAATCGATTTTCAGTTCGACAACCGCCCCTACCGCTTTGTAGATATGGAAAGCGGTGAGGAGTTGCGGCTGATGCCTGCAGAAATCAGGAAGGAATATGTTGAAAAATCAAATGAGTTTGTCAGGGAACTGCGCCTGCGGTGCGGAAAATACAAAATCGACTTCATTGCCGCCGATATCCGGGCCGGATTCAGGCAGGTGCTTCTTCCGTACCTGCTGAAAAGGGAAAAGCTTTACTGATGCCGCGGGGCGGATTTGTTTGTCATCCCCCTTATAAAACCCCCACTGTTAAATGGCTGTCAGGGTTTTATCAATAGCTGCAGCTTGATCTCAGGCACTTTGTTGCCGGGTATCTCCTCCGTTCCCGACCCGGTGACCTGCCTGTCGGTATATACGGTCATCCCGAATCTGATCCACGCATCAAGCCACCTGGCCAGCCCGGCCTTCAGCAGCAGGTAATACCTGAAGCCTTTCCCTGAGAAGGCCGGCATGGAGCTGGCATACAGTACATCGTTCTCATAGGCATAGATCCGGCTTGCATAACTGTCGGTGTTGAACATGGCATAGCGGAAAGTCAGGCGAAACGGCCATCCCTCCGGGTGATAATATACATCCTGCAACAGCAGTGCCCCTTCTTCCATAGCATTCATTTGCTGGCTTTTGTAAAGACAGTATTCTGCCTGGCTTTTGAACGAGAAGGAAGGGGAGGCCTGGTACCTGGCCATCATCCTGAACTGGTGTTTTTGCTCTTTTTGGACCTCATCCACGCGGGTCAGGTCGGTGTTGTCTTTCAGGTCGCCTTCCCTGAAACGATAGCGGAACAGCAGTTCCGGTCCATCCCGGCGGTGTTGGCGCAGTTGCAGGCCGGATTCACTACCCCTGTATGGATTGATGTTTCTTGTGGTGATCCATGGATAGATGTATTGGTCGGTGGTTGCCGTGAGGGTGAGCGAACCGCTGAGGGGTAGCTGCATGGCAATGCTCACTCCTCTTTCATTGGCGTTGCCGTCGCGCCTGCCGTAGGCCCGGGCCAGCAGGTTCTGGTAAGCGGGCCGGTATTCCCTGAAGAGCAGGTTGAAGATACCACCCTTGTCGCTTTGATGCATCAGTCCGGTCAGCAAAGCCCAGCCCCCGTTGATGCTGTATCCGAACTCGCCGTAGATGCTGGCCCTGCGTAAAAGAAAATCGAAATCGGCCCCGGCGTTAATATTTTCCCTGCCCCTGAAAAGGAAGATGTTGGCGGGCTTTTCCTCCCGCTCGTAATCAAGGCCGAGGAGTGTTTTAAATGCCGTGATCCCAAGACGGAAACGTGTGCTTTCGTAAGTGAGGTGGCCTCCGTAATGCTCTTGCAGCAGGCTGTTCTTGTTCAGCAGCTCATTGGGCGTACGGTGGTATCCGTCGGTTTTAAGCGAACTGACGACCATCCTTCCGTTTTCATTGTTCACAGAGGCATCGGTCTTCCTGCGCGAATAGAAAAGATAGAGCGACCACTGTTTCCATACGCTGTTTACAGCCATGCCACGCATGAAGAGTGCTTCATTGGAAGAACTGTTGAAGCTGAGGCCCGGAGCATAACGTTTGATGGTTGCCGGATCGCCGCTACTGCCAAATGAAAGCCCCGACCACAGCACCAGTCCCTGCCCGAAGCGCAGGTGGTAGTCGCCCACCACCACTGACCTGACCGGGCCCAGCTTTTCCAGTCCGAGGTGGAATGAATAGAAATCGAAGCCCTTTAGTTTACCCTTTAGCTGTTCACGCAGTTCATCGTTGATCTTCCGTGGTATTGCAGGGAAGGCTTCACCGGGATCTTTTTCGGCCGTAAGGCCGATGCTGAGCTTGTCTCTGGCCATGTACCGGTAGCGAAGATAATAGCGGTTCGGGTCGCCGGTGTAGAAGGCACTTCCTTTTTCAGCCTGCATGGAGTCGGGTGGCAGCGTGTAGCCCTGCGGCTTAATGAGTTTTCGCTGGAAGCGAAGGATAAGCTGATGCCGCCCCCGCGTGAACCGCTGTTTTTCAAAGGCTGCCTCGCCCGGCTCTTCCAGGCACACAAAAGGCATGATCCGCTCCAGCACTTCGCGGTTGAACCCTTCAATGGCCTGCAGTTCGTAGATGGAATAGAACATGCCGTATTTTGTCCGGTAGTCGATCAGGTTTCTCATCTGGTTTCCCGTCAGGGTATTCAGCTTTCTGAGGTCTTCCTTCCCGGCAACGTTCAGGTTGAGCGGCCGCTCCAGAAAGTCGTCAAGATCCATTGTCAGGTCTGTAAAGTCGGCATCGTTGTCGGCTGCCTCTTCAAGGTCTTCAAGCTGCCTGTTGATCCATTCCAGGCCTTCCAGCCGGAGGCTGTCGGGCTGCTGACCCTTGGTTGGCAGTAAGCCCAGCATGAGGATGACGGCAGGCAGGAGCTTCTTTTTCATTGTTTATTCAGCCAGGTAAAGGATAATTGCGGGGAATAGCCCAGGTAGCTGTGTACGGAAGAGGCGATGTCGATAACCAGGTTTTTCCATACGATGCCGGCGCCGAAACTGTATCTTGCCGGCCCGCTGCTGATGCCGGCCCTGATAAAGAAACGTTCATGGTAGCTGTATTCGCAGCCTGCAGCGAAGAGGGCGATCCCGGCAGTCGACTTGCCGATCTCGGCGCACAAGGTCAGGGAAGGGTCGGGCGCGTATGCCAGGCCGGTCATGAAGTGCACGGGTATGCGTTCTTCGGTCTTGCTCCATCCCACGCCTGTCGGGTTAAATGTATGCATGCCTATGACAAGTTTCTCGCCGAGGCTGGCCATCATGCCTCCTTCGAAGGTGAGGGCGTGGAAGTGCCCGTAACCTTCGCCGATGCCCATCTGCAGGTAGTCGAGCTGAAGGCCCGCCGAAAAATGCTTCCCGAATGCTCGGGCGTAGCCAATACCGGCTTTCATCTCCGAATACAGGCTTCCACCGCTGTAACGGGTATTCATAAACAGGCTGCCCCCGCCTGCGGGCCATAGCAGCCCGGCCGCAATACGCCTGAGCTCACCGAGCATGTAGGGGTTTTCAAAGTATACCCCTGCGCTGAACGATTCTTGTGAGGCAGCCCCGGCCTGGTTGTTGAATATGGACCAGAAATCCTGCAGGCCGGTGCCTGTAAGACCCATCCCGGAGGCCCTTGCGCCGGCGGTATAGCCCTGAACCTGGGCCTGCAGGCATAAGCCCGACAGACAAATTAGAAGAGTGGTGAACTTTTTCATGATCCTTGTATTAAATAAATTCCGGTAATTTTGTTGTTTCGTTATGGTCTCTAATCATTAATACCGGAAAATGAAAAATGTCCTCAGTTTTCTTGACGATTTGAAAAAAAAAAATGAGCGGGAATGGTTCCTGGCAAACCAGGAGTCATATCACAAGGCACGCAATGGATTTGCAGATTTCGTCGCCGCTCTCATTCCGCGGCTGGTATCCTTCGATAAGGAGCTGGCAGGGCTGGAGGCCAGGCAGTGCATGTTCAGGATCTATCGCGACACGCGCTTTTCGCGCGATAAAACACCATACAAGACCAATATGGGTGCAGCCATGTCGAAGGGCGGACGTAAAAACCATTTTGCCGCCTATTACCTGCACATCGAGCCGGGCAATGTCTTTGCAGGCGGGGGCATCTGGATGCCGCAGTCACCTGCCCTGAAGGCGGTTCGTCAGGAGATCTTTTATAATCTATCGGAATTCGAGAATATAATCGGAAAAGAGGCATTCGTCAGGTATTTCAACGGTCTGGAAGGAGAAGTGCTGAAACGCCCCCCCCGTGATTTCCCAAACGACTTTCCGGGCGCTAAGCTGCTCAGGCATAAAAGTTATGCCGTGATACATCCCCTGGATGACGGGCAGGCCTGCGCCGAAGATTTTGCCGACAGGCTCGAAGAAGTATTCAGGGCCTTGCACCCATTCAATTCTTTTATTAACCGTGCACTCGCCGACGTCTGAGCGGCGCCGTATACTGACCGGCTCCGACCGTAAACTGATTTCCGCTTTACATGCATCGCCGGCCGGGTTATCTTTGTATTAACATCAGTTTGGTTCTTTGACCGGCGACGATACCCAGCGAGGTTCGATATAACAGTACCGGCTCCGGCCGGCCTGCACGTTGCCGGTTTTTTAATGAAATGAAAAGCATTCCTGGTGTTTTTTCAGGTTTTAATACCAGGTTTATCAGATCAATCAATTTTGCTTTTTTCATATCCTTACACCAGGGATGCTTTTCTGTTTTAGGGTTAATAAATTGATAAGTTGTTCCTTTAAAGAACGCCCCACTGGCAGCGGGGCGTTCTTTATTTTATGGCACAGGATGTCATTCCGGGTGGTATTGCCGGGGTCATGCGTTTATTTTTCATGCTGCGCCGGCCCGGGGAAGCTTTCTGCGGGGCGGGATTTTGTTCTGCTCAGGGATGATGCGTTCCGGCCGGGTCTTTTATGCGTCGATATTGGCATAGCGGGCATTGCGTTCGATGAATTCCCTGCGGGGGGGTACCTCGTCACCCATGAGCATGGAAAACACACGGTCGGCTTCGGTGGCATTCTCGATGGTTACCTGGCGCAACGTTCTGAATTCCGGGTTCATGGTGGTTAGCCACAACTGTTCCGCGTTCATCTCTCCGAGGCCTTTGTAGCGCTGGATATGGACGCCTTTTTCGCCATCGGGACTGAGATCTTTTGCCACCTGGATCCTTTCCTCTTCAGACCAGCAGTAACGTTCTTCCTTGCCTTTGCGAAGCAGATAGAGCGGTGGTGTTGCCACATACACGTAACCGTTTTCGATCAGGTCGCGCATATATCTGAAGAAGAAGGTAAGGATAAGCGTGGCGATATGGCTGCCGTCCACGTCGGCATCGGTCATGATGATGACTTTATGGTAGCGCAGTTTCTCAATGTTCAGTGCTTTGCTGTCTTCTTCCGTACCGATTGAAACGCCGAGTGCGGTAAAGATATTCTTGATTTCTTCGTTCTCGAATATTTTGTGCTGCATGGCTTTTTCCACGTTCAGGATCTTTCCGCGCAGCGGGAGAATGGCCTGGAATTTTCGGTCGCGGCCCTGTTTGGCGGTTCCGCCGGCCGAGTCGCCTTCCACCAGGTATATTTCTGAAAATGCAGGGTCTTTCTCTTCGCAGTCGGCCAGCTTGCCGGGAAGCCCCGTTCCCGACAGCACGTTTTTGCGTTGTACCAGTTCACGGGCCTTACGTGCCGCATGCCTGGCCGTGGCGGCAAGGATTACCTTGTTTACGATGGTTTTTGCTTCCTTGGGGTGTTCCTCGAGGTAGTTTGAAAGATGTTCGCTCACCATCATGTCGACGGCTCCGAGGGCGTCGGAGTTGCCCAGCTTGGTCTTTGTCTGTCCTTCGAACTGTGGTTCGGCCACCTTCACAGAGATGATGGCTGTAAGCCCTTCGCGGAAGTCGTCGCCGTTGATGTCGAATTTCAGCTTTGCCAGCATGCCTGATTTTTCGGCATAATTTTTCAGGGTGCGTGTGAGCCCCCTTCGGAAACCGGAAAGGTGCGTCCCTCCTTCGTGGGTGTTGATGTTATTCACATAGGAATGGATGTTTTCGGCGAAGCTGGTATTATATTGCATTGAAATTTCGATGGGGAAACCGTTTTTCTCTCCTTCCATGTAGATGGGTTCGCTCATCAGGCCTTCGCGAGTGGCATCGAGGTAGCGGATGAAATCATTAAGGCCGTTTTCGGAGTAGAACGACTCGATTGTCCCGTTGCCGCCGTTTCCGTTCACGGGGCGTTCATCGGAAAGTGTGAGCCTGATGCCCTTGTTCAGGAAGGCAAGCTCTCGCAGGCGGGCTGCCAGTATGCTGTAATCGTAGATGGTTTCGTTGAATATGCTGTTATCGGGGGTAAAGGTGATGATGGTCCCCGTTTTGTCCGATACACCTGTTTCCCTGACGGGATAAAGCGGTTTCCCCAGCTCATATTCCTGTTCGAAGACTTTTCCTTCGCGGTGGACGGTAGCTTTGAGGTGGGCGGAGAGTGCGTTGACACAGGATACACCGACCCCGTGCAGCCCTCCCGAAACCTTATAGGAGCCTTTATCGAATTTTCCGCCTGCATGCAGCACGGTCATTACCACTTCCAGTGCCGAGCGGTTTTCCTTTTCGTGCAGGCCGGTGGGAATCCCGCGGCCATTGTCGCGCACCGTAATGGTGTTGTCGGCATGTATCACCACGTCGATCTCGTCGCAGTAGCCTACCAGCGCTTCATCAATCGAATTGTCAACCACTTCGTAAACCAGGTGGTGCAAACCCCTGGAACTTACGTCACCGATATACATGGCAGGCCGCTTGCGGACAGCCTCCAGTCCTTCCAGAACCTGTATGTTATTGGCAGTATAATTTTGATTGCCTTCCAGCATCTTTTCTTCTTTTGTCATGGCGTAGTTATATGTATCGGAATTTTTCTATGCAAAGGTACTTAAAATTACAATACAAATGGCTTAAAAAGCCTTGAAAAACAAGCATTTTATTAACATTTGGATGTTAAAATACCTGCCCTTGAAAACCATGGATCCGGGAACCCGAAATCTGATTAAAAAAGATGATAAGAAATTGAAATGCAATGGGTTAAAAGGAGAATCCGATTCCTGCCATTAAGTTGAGGCTCTGAACGGGGTATTGATGCCATAAATGATAGCCCCTATTCAGCAGGTTGTTGAGGTTGAGAAAGGCCGAAAACTGCCTGTTGAAACGGTATTCTGCCCCCAGTCCCAGGTCAAGCCAACCGTCTACCGCAATGCTTGCAGGCTGATTGTTTTCAAAAGTCCTGGCATACATTTTACCCCTTGAGTGGAGATTGGCTTTCAGGGTAAGTTTTTCCACGACTACATAATAACCTTCCAGGCTGAGTTCCAGTCCCGGCTTATGCCAGGCTTCCGCCTCCCTGTCCATGTCATATGTCTGGTAAGTCGCCCTGAAAAGTATCCCCAGGTCTGTACTGCTCCTGAAGCCGAGTTCACCGCTGAACTTCAGGATACGGGCATCATCGTAAACCAGGTCGAAACGGTTATGGGGCGCGCTGCTGTCGTTAACGAAGAGGGGCAGGTTTTCGACGGTTGCGTGCGACAATTCCAGGGTAAAATCGGCGATTTCGGCCAGTCTTCCCTTCACGCCCCCGTAAAACCTGATTTTATTATTCATGTACTCCAGGGGGAGGATGGCGTTCACGTAAGGGTTTTCGCTGCTTAGCATGTTGTAGGTGACTTTTTCCAATCCACCGCCGAGGCCTGCATAGATCAGTACCGTATTTTCAATCAGTCCGGCTTCGGCCCTGATCAGCGGGTATAGGTGCAGTGAGGCTGCCGTATCAAGCCTGTAGTCGGCCTGCAAACCGATGTTTATCCTGTAGGGTGAGAGGTCGGTATTGAAGAAGGGAGTGGCGCTAAAAATACCGCCAGTGTTCGTTTCAAGGCTGTCGCGATTCATCAGGTAATCAATTCCCATGCTCAGTCCCATTTCCTGACCCCGGCCATTGCCGAACAGGTCGGCCATTTTGCTGATCCCGGCATCGCCGCCGATCCTTGTTTCATTGCTTTGGTATAGGTCGGAGAGGTGAGCGGCATCGAGCCTGAGGTGATAGTTGAAGGCGCTGATGCCTGTTTCATGGCTGCCAACGCCTGCCTGCAGATTGATTCTCTGGAATACCTGTCTGATGTCGTCATCGTCCAGCACGATAAGGGGGTATTCATCGGGCTTGTAACCATAACGGTGTACCATATTGCGGCTGTAGGCGAGCTTACCGCCGGCCTGGTGTTTTCCGAAGAACCCTGTTCCGTATGCTTCCGCTTCGGTATTGCTGAAGGTGCTTTTGGCATAATCCCTGATCTGTCCGAATGATGAAAGGTGGCGGATGCGGGCGCCCGCCTTGTAGGTGTCGGATTGAAGGCTGTTCACCCATAGCTCAAAATAGGGTGAGAGGTAATTGCCGAAGCCTGCCCTGAGATGGCTGCGCAACAGATCTTTTCCTGCCTCACCCGGTGCCCTTGATGGTGCGGGTGCAGATGGTTCCACCAGCGTCAGGGCCTTCACCGACCTGATCTGGTAATTGATTTCCTGCACAGCCGGGGCTTCTTCAAAGCTGATCCTGGGGCTCAGGCTGATCTTCTGGGCACTGCTTACTGTTGGCCTGTAAGGGGCGATGATGGTGACCTCTTCGTGTTTTTCCTGCTGTCCCAGCACACCGGCATGTATGAGCAATACCAGTGACAGGGCCAGGCCTGCATACCTGAGCGGGTAAAGGGTTATGTTCCTGGGTTTTTCCATTTTACTGTTCGGGATCATTTGTTTTTCTTTACGGTGCTGGTCTTAAAGTGAATCTGACGGGATGGCCGGTTTTTCGCTGCCTTCTCCGGCTTCAATCCCTGCCAGTTTCCGGGCGGCAATTTCACCGAGCTCCGGTCCCCGGTAGTTTTCGATGATGCTCCTGAGGGTTTCCTTTGCCTGGAATACGTTGCCGAGTGCCAGGTAGACGTCTGACAGCAACAGGAAGCCTTTGGCCACCCATTGGTCATATGCCGCGTACTGTTCGCTCAGCTCGAAGATGGTGTTTTCTGCCTCATGGTACCTTCCGGTGGAATAGTTGATGTATGCGATCATGTATTTTGATTCGGCTCCCCATTCGTTTGCTGCAAGCTTGTCGGTAATGGCAAATTCAGCCCTGGCATTGTCGAGGTTATTCATGGCCATGTACGAGCGGGCCATGATATAGTGGGCTTTGCTGATACCCCGGTCATCCACTTTTTCATTGGCAAGCAGCGTCATGGCTGCGGTGATTGCATCGGCCCAGTTGCCGAGTTGGTAGTTGGCATCCATGATCCCGCTGATGGCCTCCAGTGTGTATTCCCTGTTCCCTTCGAGTTCGTATAGCTTACGGTAATAAATACTTACAGCCGTCCAGTCTTCTTTGTCTTTGCTCAGCCGGGCAGCCTGTAGCAGGCTGTTTTCCGTGAAGCCCGTAAGGGGTTGTCCGGCAACATAGGCGTAACTTTCGAGGGCAACATCCTGCATGCCGGCCTTCATGGCGCATTCTGCCCTGTAATAGGCTGCATTCACGGCAAAGGCGCCGTGCGGGAATTTTTCGAGATAGGATGTGAAGGCTTGTATGGCCGCTTCGCATCTGGTTTCCATATAAAGGTTTTCAGCAGACATATAGGTGATGGAATCCTGTTCACTAACCGTGACCTCGGCAAATGGCAGCTTTTCGGCGTATGCATAATACTCATCCACTTTGTTCTGGTCAATGTAAATGTTCCTGATGCTGTTCAGGGCTTCACGGGCTTCGGCCGTTCCCGGGTAATCGTCGATTACCTGTTGCAGGGCCGTCAGTGCCTTTTCATACTGGTTCAGATTGTAGTGGATCAACCCCGTTTTAAGCTTGGCCCTGATGGCCAGGCGACTGTTCGGGTGGTCTTTTATAAGCCTGCCGAACCACGACAAGGCTTCGTTATTGTTGTTCAGCAGCAGGTAGGTTTCGCCCAGTTCATACTTGGCATCGCCTGCATAGGTGGTGCCGGCCGAAAGCCTGGAAAGTTCCTTCAGGCTGTTGACCTTTGCATTGAGTTGACCGGAAGCACCCTGGGCGATGGCTTTTTGGTAGAGGGCATAGTCGGCCTTGCCATCGCCGGCACGGATGGCGTCATCATAATGTTTGATGGCGGTCTGGTAGTCTTTCCTGATGAAATAACAATCGCCCATCCTGGCCAGGGCATCTGCCATGAGGCGTGTTTCCTTTTGTCCGCGGTAGTGTATAAACTTCCCGAACCAGCTGAGGGCATTGCCATAGTCTTCTTTATTGAAGTAGGTGTAACCAAGATTATAGAAGGCCGTGCCATATACGCCGGTTTCGCTGGCTTTGGGGCTTTCAAGAAATTCCCTGTAGTATTTTATCGCACCCCATGCATTGTTTTGCCGGTAAAAGGCTTCGCCTGTCCAGTATGAGGCTTCGGCTGCGATGTACTGGTCGCTGCCTTCGCTGGTGGCTTTCTTGAAGAGGCTGATGGCGGCACTCAGGTCGTTGTCGGTGAAGAGTTCGATACCCCTGTAAAAACAGATTTTCTGGTATGCATCCTGCAGGGCGGGATCTTTTGTCCTGATCCTTTCCACAGAAGCAAGGGCCATTTGGTAATTTCGTGTTGAGAGGTAAAGGCTGGCCAGGTAAGAGTATGCTTCTTCTTCGCGGGGCGATGACGGATAACGCTCCAGGTAGTCTTCGAGTGCGGTGATGGCTGTATTGTAAGGGTCGCTGGAAACTTCCATGCTCAGCTTTGCGTAGTTGAAAAGCGCATCCTCTGTGATATCGCTGTCGAATCCCAGCTTATAGGCTGAGGCGAAGGCTTTGGAGGCAAAAGCTTTCTGCCCTGTTTGCAGGTAGCAATAACCCAGGTGGTAATATGCGTTCTGTGCAAGCGCATCTCCGGCGTCTGTGGCCTGCTGGAAATTGCGGATGGCTGATTTGCAGTCGCCGTTCATGTATTGTGTATAGGCAATCGCGTATGCTTCATCGCTACTGATGGCCCTGCCGCCGGTGCGTTCGTAGAAGTCGAGGTACGGAAGGGCTTCTTCATAACGTTCCGACTGGTAATGGGCATCGCCGATGAGCAGGGCCAGGCCCGGCTTGTCCTTGCCGGAAGCTTCTTCATATGCCGGGATGGCATATTCCAGCATCTTGTCGTAGTCTTTTTCGTGATGATGGATATAGGCGAGATAGGTGTTGACGGATTTTTTAAACCTGCGTTCGCCGGCCAGGGGTTCGAAATGGCGGAGGGCTGTTGTGTAATCGCCTTCCTCGAAGCTGATAACGGCGTAATAATAGTTGGCCTGAGGGGCGTATTCAGATTTTGAGTTTGTCACTTTCAGCATGGAGGCCCTGGCGGCCGGTAGTTTTTTGCCCACATACTGGCTGTATCCTTTTTTAAAATAGTATTCATATCTTTCTTCCCTGCCCAGGTCGGGTACTTCGACCTTGTCGAAGGAAATAAGGGCGGCGGCATATTTTCGCTGGGCAAACTGGTATTTCCCGAGCTGGAAATAGGCACGTTTCACCAGTGTGTTGGCCGGGTGTTCATGAATGAATTGCAGAAGCCTGTATTCCGCATCGGCATGTTCAAGTTCGAGGGCACAAACGGCCGCGTGATAACGGGCATTCACACGCATGAGGCCGTCATCATCCTCAGTGAGGCGGTCTACCGCATCGAAGGCTTCGGCTGCTGCTGCATATTGCTGCTGGTTGAAAAGTGAGATGCCGCTTTGGTATGCTGCGGCCGGATTATGCCAGACGGCTGTCTGCTGGGCTGTTGATTGTAATGAACACAACAGGAGTGCCATGATCACGGGCATGATGAAACAGGATCTTTTCATAAAGTTGAAAGATATTTATGCATCACAAAAATATAAATTTGGGTACCGTTATTCCAGGGGCTTTGGTTTTGTTATCAACAGGAATGCTTTAACAATTAACGGAGTGATGGGGCTATTATTATCTACAGAAGCAGCTTAAGGCAGTCGGGCATGTGGCATCGGAAAGGGAGGCTTTGTTGAAAAAGGCCCCGAAGCGTTTCAGCTGTCGGGGCCGTATTCCTGAGGCAGTCCTGTAAGCGGGATTCTGTCCCCCGCCGTAGCGGGGTTTCTATCATTTATCTGCGACAACGGTCGCCCGTTGCCTGTAGCAACCTACCCGTTCCGGTTCCCGAAGGAGATGGCGGGCCGCCCTGTCCGGAACTTATTTGGTTTTGCAGCCCATGAGGTTTACCCCCGCGGCATGTCACCATGTCGCGATGTGAGCTCTTACCTCACATTTTCACCCTTACCTGCCGTAGTTTGGGTGAAGGATTAACTTCCCCGCAAGCTACGCCATCGGCGGTTGTTTTCTGTGGCACTTGCTGTCGCCTGCCGAAGCAGGCGCCTTCCCGTTAGGAAGCATGGCGCCCTGTGCTGTCCCGACTTTCCTCCCCGCGAAATTAACGCGGAGCGATAGAACGTACTGCCTTCTGGCCCTGCAAAGGTATGAAATCGTATTGAAATAAGCAAATGCCGATCATATGGGATGCCGGAAGATCCATTGTTCACTGATGCTTTCTATACAAAGATAAAATCACGACCTTTGTTGCCGGGGCATTGGCGGATAATTCTCACTACTTGCATTTTTTCCGGAGATAGGAGCCCGGAAGACCGCCAGCGCCCCTTTTTTATGAAAAAATGACAGATATTGTCATGATCGCTTCCCGCTAAAAGATAGCAAGGGTGCACAAAGGCATTTTTTCATTCCTTATTTATAATGTTTTCCAAATAATTCTGTTTGGCATATAAGTTGATTCTGCGGACGAAAAAATCTATGACTGGAGTTGATTCATATAAGGACTTTTTTGACAGGATCAGGGATCTTAAAAAAGCGTATTTGCTTATTTACAAAAAGGGGGCTGAACAGAGTGATTGCGCTTTCAGAAATTTGTCTGCCTCTTTGGAGAGGCATCCGGAGGTTTCGGTATTTACCGCCGATACCAATTTGGTAAGGGATATCCACTCCCAATACGGGGTGACCACAGCACCGAGCCTGCTGGTTTTTGAAAAAGGATTGGTCAAAAATATTCTTAAAGGCTGTCATCACCCCGGATTCTTTGATGCTATCTTTGATAATGCTTTTGTTGTGAGGGCTTCCGATCCCGGGAAACCGTCGAAAAGTGTTACGGTATATACAACGCCCACTTGCACCTGGTGTAACACCCTGAAGATTTACCTTCGAAGGAATGGAATTCGGTTCACCGAAATAGATGTTTCGGCCGACCAGTCGGCTGCTGAGGAATTGATCAGGCGCAGTGGCCGGCAGGGAGTGCCTCAAACGGATATTGGCGGGGAGATCATAGTGGGTTTCGACAAAGGCAGGATCGACAATTTGCTTGACATCCAAGAGAGCGGGTAACTGCTTAAATGATTTTGAAAGGGCCTTGAATTTTCGCTGCCGGATCACCTGAGCTATTTGACTTGCCTAAACATGGCGGTTGAATGACCGGGAGCGGAGTATGCTTCAGAAATTTCTTGAAAATAACCAATAATAACGACAAATACCATTCAGACCATGAAAGAACTACAACCATTGAATCAAAATGTTATTCTCGACATCACGGACGACAAGAAAGAGCAGAGAACAGCCGGCGGGATTATCATTCCTGATACGGCAAGGGAAAAACCCATGTTTGCCAGGGTGGTATCGCTCAGTAATATTGATAACTGCGAGATTACCATAGGCGACATGGTGATTTACAAGAAATATGGTGGTACTGAGATTGAATTTGAAGGTAAGAAATTCCTGACGGTGCCATATGCTGAGCTTCTGGCGAAAGTTGTTGATACTGAAGAGATTTGAAAAAGGGTTGCCAGCCCTATTAGGGTTGGCAACCCTAATAGGGCTGGCAACCCTTTTTTTCCTTACTTTTACGGCATGAAGGGAAAGACAAAGTACATCAGGGAAAGCTTTCGCCTGTATTTACCTCCTGCCGTCGGATATAACTTCCCCCTTTTAATGAAAATGCTGCATTCCGGGGGTGTTGATGCAGGGTATGCCGGGCGTGCTTTGGTCATCTCCCTGATCAGCCTGATAGGGGTGCCGTTTCGGATATATGAAAAGATAGCGTTTGACAGAAAAGCCACACGGGTAAAGCCCGGCGAGGAACCGGTCTTCATCCTGGGGCACTGGCGCAGCGGCACTACATTCCTTCACAATATTCTCTGTCAGGATCCCCAGGCAGGTTACGTTACTACCTACCAGAGCGTATTCCCCGATCAAACTCTCAGCCCTGGCGCCAGGCTGCTTTTTCGCAATATCATGAAGATGCTGATCCCCATCAACCGCAAGGGCGATAATGTGAAACTGGGTACCGACTATCCGCAGGAAGAGGAATTTGCACTGGCCGCCCGTAACCCGGCATGCTTTTATCTCTACTGGTACTTTCCCGACCTTATGCTGAAGTACTTTGATGAATTTCTTACATTCAGCCATTCCGACGAGAAAACCCTGAATGTTTTTGAAAAAGATTACCACAGGGTGATCAACAAGGCTCTGCTGTATTCAGGCAAAAGCCGCTTTCTTTCCAAAAATCCGGTTAACACCGGCAGGATACCAATCCTGCTTAATATGTTTCCCAATGCACGCTTTATACATATTCACCGGAATCCTGTTGAGGTCATCCTTTCAACAAGGAATTTCTATGAAAAAATGATGCCTGCGCTTACCCTCCATAAAATTGATTTTGATAAGGTCAACCGGGATATCTATGAGGTTTACGGGCGACTGATGCGCCGGTACCGCGACACTCGTAGCCTCATTCCTGAAGGCAATCTCATCGAGATCAGCTATGATGAGCTGACCTCGAACCCCATGGGGGTTATGGAAAACATTTATAACGATTTCGGGCTCCCCGATTTTCAAACCGTTAGCCATGCAATGCAAAAATATGTGGATGTAAAAAAGGGCTATGTGCGCAATAGTTATGAAATACATCCGGAGTTGCTGAGCGAGATTCTTTCACATGTGGAATTTGCCATGAGGGAATGGGAATATGAACTCCCCGCTGTTCCTGTAAACAAAGGATGAAATCTTTCTAACCCGCTGCGTGAACTTAATTATAGGTCGGGAGAAATGAGTAGTCCTTCGAATATCTCATCATTTGCTCTGCGTAACCTTCATCATAGGCTACTTTAACATTAGTGACCTTTTCTCCTTCAAAAACCGGTACCAGTAAAGGGTTGATAAAGCCACCATAAGGCGCCAGGTCAAGTTTGCCATAGCGTTCCAGCACTTCGGCATGCAATTCCGGGTCGACTTTCACCGCGTAACCCTCAACCAGACTCCGACCTGCATCATAATCTCCTTCCGACTTGATGCGCTGCACTTCGGCAAGCAATTCGCCCATCAATTCATTGAGCCTGTCATAGTCGTTGATCCTGAAGTAGGTCTTCCCGTCCTTTACGATCTTTTCGATCACGTTTTCATTCATGCCCTGTTCATAACACCATTTGCTGATGAGCTGACGGTTTCGCATATGTGCCTGTTCAATATCTTTTCCGGGCTGAATCCTGGTGAGTTGCGTAATCAGTCCGTTGCGGATATAGGAATCGTATGCAGCCATGGCCGCTTCCCTGTTAGGCAGCAGCCCGAGTTCCTGCATTTTTGGCGACCAAATATAGTAGAGTGCAAAAAGGTCGGCCCGCGACTCTTCCAGTGCCGATCCGTAGTTTTTCAAGGCTTCGGAACTGATGCCCGGCAACAATTGTCCAGATCCGTGTCCGAGGCATTCGTGCAGGTCGGTGTGGATGTTTCCCGCCAGATAACCATATTCCCTGGCCCGCTTGATCTCATTTTCCGAAAAACAGAATTCTTCCAGGAAGCCGCTGCCAAGACCGGCCTGGTCATAGGCGTAAGTGATGTTGTCGATGGTCACCGATTTGGAACCATGCTCTTTCCTGATCCAGTCGGCATTGGGCAGGTTGATGCCAATGGGCGTTGAAGGATAGCAGTCGCCGCCAAGCTGCGCTACGGTAATCACCTTGGCCGTTACGCCCTTAACTTCTTTCTTTTTAAAGAGCGGGTCGACCGGCGAATGGTCCTCGAACCATTGTGCGTTTTCGCTGATGATCCGTGTGCGCCGTGTGGCTTCATGGTCGATGAAGTTAACGATGGCTTCCCAGGAGGCCTTCATGCCCATGGGATCCCCGTACACTTCAATAAATCCGTTAACATAGTCGACTTCAGGTGTGAGGTCTTCCACCCAAAGCACATTATATTCGTCCCACAGCTTCAGGTCGCCGCTTTTATAGTATTCGATCAGTTTTTGAAGCGCTTCTTCCTGTTGCTTGCTTTCTGCCACACCGGCAGCCTTTTCCAGCCAGTATATGATGCGTGCGATGGCTTCTCCATATAATCCGTCAAGCCTGTACACCCTCTCTTTTACTTTTCCGGCTTCCTTAACAAGTTTTGAATTCAGTCCGTATGAGACCGGCCGTTTGTCTGCGGGATCTTTCATGGCCGCATAGAAGGCTTCAGCCTCCTGCTGGTTCACGCCTTCGTAAAAGTTGGAAGCCGAATGCAGGATCATGTCCTTGTCCGGATTGATGCTGATCTTTTTCGGGGCCAGGGCGGGGTCGAAGATCACCTCTTCCAGCCATTCCGAAAATTCGCCCAACTCTTCACTTTCCCTGAGCGGGAACCGGGCACCGGGTGAGTTGTTCATCAGTGTTCTAAAATAGGCTTCACCGAATCCGGGGAAGAACTTGTCGGTAGAATAATGATGGTGGATGCCGTTCGAAAACCACACTCTTTTCAGGTAAACCATGAATTCCTCCCATTCCGGCGTCTGCCTGTCGCCCTGGTAGTGGCCATAGATCTCTTCCAGCGTCCTTCTCACAGCCAGGTTGTATTTGTAGTTCTGGTCGTAGATGATGTCACGGCCGGCGAGGGCCGCTTCGCTGAGGTAATAGACCAGGGCCTTACGGTCAGCATTCAGTTCTTCGAAGCCGGGCACCTGGTAGCGCATGATTTTCAGGTCGGCGAATTTCTCCGCAAGAAACCCGAATTCGTTTTTCTTTTCGCCTGCCGAGGGCTTTTCGTTTCTCTGGCATGATAAGATGATTCCCATGAGTGTGAGCAGAATGATGAGGTTTTTCGTTTTCATTGTATTATGCCTGTGTGTTTTTATAAAAGGGAATTTTTACGATCCGGGCCCTGAGCAGCTTGTCCCTTACACGGATAAATATTTCACTGTCGAAGGCATTATAACCTTTCTTCACATACCCCATTCCGATGGCCTTGTGAAGGGACGGGGCCATGGTTCCCGAAGTGACCTCGCCAATGTTTTCGCCTGCGGCATTGCAAATTTCATAATGCTGGCGCGGAATGCCCTTGTCGATCATCTCAAACCCCCGCAGCCTGCGCACAGGGCCTTCCTCTTTTTGTTTTTCAAGGAAGGGACGGTCGATGAAGTCGTTGCCGTCGGTAAACTTCGTGATCCAGCCCAGCCCGGCTTCGATGGGGGAGGTGGTGTCGTCTATGTCGTTGCCGTAAAGGCAAAAACCCATTTCGAGCCTGAGCGTATCCCTTGCTGCCAGTCCGATAGGCTTGATGCCATATGCCTTGCCGGCTTCCAGTACCGCCCTGTATATCTTTTCTGCATCGCCATTATCCATGTATATTTCGCATCCGCCCGAACCGGTATAACCGGTTGTCGACAGGATGACATCCCCGACGCCGGCAAATTCCAGTTTTTTAAAAGTATAGTACTCCATCCCTGTGATGGGCTCACTGGTAAGTTGCTGCATGGCTTCCAGGGCTTTGGGGCCCTGAACGGCAAGCTGCGATATTTCACCGGAGGCATTATACAGAACGGCGCCCATGCTGTTCTGATCAACACACCACTGCCAGTCCTTGCTGATGTTGGCCGCGTTCACTACCAGGAGATATGTCTCGCTGTTGATGCGGTATACCAGCAGGTCGTCGACGATGCCGCCCCGTCCGTTCGGGAAACAGCTGTATTGTACTTTGCCGTTTGTCAGGTTAGCCGTGTCGTTGCTGGTCACCTTTTGTACGAATTCAAAGGCCTTCGGGCCCTTCACCCAGAATTCACCCATGTGTGAGACGTCAAAGACCCCCACACCCTTGCGAACCGTTTCATGTTCAACATTGATGCCTTCGAAGGTAACCGGCATGTAAAATCCTGCAAATGATACCATCCTGGCACCCATCTCTTCGTGAATGCCCGATAATGCTGTTCTTTTCATAATATAAGGAATTTATTATATTTGACCGAAGGCACAAAAGTATGAAATAGTCTTCAATGTGTCATGGCCTCAAACTGTTTTTATGTACTTTTGATTGCTGAATTATGATGATGCTCGGGCCCATAAAGAATATTCCGCGTGTTGCCATCCTTATCGTCGATATGTTCATCGTGGTGGCTTCCGTGGTACTGGCTTACCTGCTGAGGTTCAATTTTGATATTCCGGCCGTTGAGATGGAAGCCTTTCCCCGCGTGCTCTCCTATATCGCAGCGGTACGCCTGCTCAGTTTCCTCATCGGGCGTACTTTTGTCGGCATCATCAAATATACCAGTACCGATGATGTGGTTCGCATTTTCCTCGTGGTAGTCAGCGGGAGCATCCTCTTTGTAATGACCAACCTGGTTACCTATTATTTTGTGAACGGGCTGTTCTTCATCCCCTTCTCCATCATCATCATAGATTTTATCAGCACCATACTCATCATGACGGCTTTCAGGATGGTGGTGAAGGTGGCATACATGGAGATGGCAACCCCATCGGGGAAGCGATCGGAGATCATTATTTTCGGTGCCGGTGAGGCCGGCCTCATCGCCAAGCGTACCCTCGACAAGGATGCAAGTATCAACTACCGCGTGGTGGCCTTTATCGACGACCTCCCCGGCAAGGCAGGCAAGAAGATGGAAGGGGTGAGCATTTATCCCACGCGCAAGCTGGAAGGCCTGCTTCAGCGATGGCCGGGTGCGCAGGTGATCATCAGCCCCCAAAACCTAAGCCAGGCAAAAAAACAGGAGATCATAGAAACCTGCCTGGAGTATAATGTCCGGGTACTCAATGTTCCGCCTGTATCGCAGTGGATCAATGGCGAACTGAGTTTCAGGCAGATCCGGCAGGTGAAGATCGAGGACCTGCTCGGGCGCGATGTGATCAGCCTTGATAATGAAAAGGTAAGCCAGGACCTGGCCGGACGCAGGGTGCTCATCACCGGTGCAAGTGGTTCGATCGGGAGTGAGATCACCCGGCAGGTAGCCGGCTATTCGGTGGGAAAACTGATACTGGTCGACCAGGCAGAAAGCCCGCTTTTCCACCTTGAACTGGAATGCGCCGAAAAATTCGGGACCAGGGATATTGAGATCATCGTGGCCGACATATGCGACCGGCAACGGATGGAGAATATCTTCAGGGATTTTGAACCACAGCTGGTATACCATGCCGCAGCATACAAGCATGTACCCATGATGGAGACCAACCCTTCCGAGGCCGTCCGCACCAATGTCCAGGGGACACGCATCCTGGCCGACCTGGCGGTGCGGTACAAGGCTGAGAAATTCATCCTCATATCCACCGATAAGGCCGTGAAGCCTACAAGCGTGATGGGTGCTTCCAAACGCATCGCCGAGATGTATACACAGGCGCTGAACAGCAGGAATGGCACACGATTTATCACCACGCGATTTGGCAATGTGCTGGGCTCGAACGGCTCCGTGATACCATTGTTCAGGGAACAGATCAGCAAGGGCGGACCGGTAACGGTAACACACCCCGAGATCACCCGCTATTTCATGACCATTCCGGAAGCCTGCCAGCTTGTGCTTGAGGCCGGTGCCATGGGGAAAGGAGGTGAAATATACATCTTCGACATGGGAAAGTCAATACGCATCGTCGACCTCGCAAAAAAAATGATCATGCTCTCGGGACTTACCCTCGGCAGCGATATACAGATCAAGTTTACCGGGCTGCGGCCGGGCGAAAAGCTTTACGAAGAACTCCTCAACGATCGTGAAAATACCCAGCCGACACATCATCCGCTGATCATGATCGCCCGCGAGCAAACCTTCGACCTGCCCGATGTCAGTAATAAAGTGGATGAACTCACAGGTTTTGGCGACAGCATGGATGGATTCGGTATCGTGAAAATGATGAAGGCCATCGTGCCCGAATTCAAAAGCAGGAATTCGGTATTCGAAAGGCTGGATGGCGGAGACTAAAATTGTGCTTATTTCGTTTTTTCATTGTGCATGCACCCAGGGGGTAACGATGAAACATTCCGCATTTCATATATTTGCCGGCTGGGCCTTATGAACACCGGCTTTGAAGTTTTGTTTATCAAATTAAAGTTATCATTGAAACCATGAAAAAATCTGTATTTATCCTCCTGTTATTGTTATTTTCATTCCATACACATGCTGCATATATCCTCATCCCCATGGACGACACTCAGCGTGAACACCTGAAAGCATACGGCATCGCCTACTGGGTTCTGGAGCAGGATGTGGAGGTGAGCTGGTTGTTGAATTATCGCGGAGGCAGCTTCATGTGCGCCCATCACCAGCTTATCGAGAATGAGTGCGTGATCCGCGGGGTGAGCTATCAGGTCATCGCCGATGTGCAGGCGTCTGCCATTCTTCAGGAGATATCGCAACCGGAGGTGAACATGGATGAGATAAAACTGCACGTGGCTCCCAAAATTGCGGTTTACACGCCCAAGAACAAACTTCCATGGGATGATGCCGTAACCCTGGTGCTCACCTATGCAGAGATCCCTTACGATGTGATCTATGACCCTGAGATCCTGCAGGGGGTACTGCCGCTTTATGACTGGCTGCACCTGCACCATGAGGATTTCACCGGGCAGTATGGCAAGTTCTGGGCAAGGTATAAGGATTACCAGTGGTACAGGGAGGAACAGCGGACATCTGAAGCCATGGCCAGGGAACTGGGTTTTGACAAGGTGTCGCAATGCAAGCTTGCTGTGGTCAAAAAGATCAGGGAGTATGTGGCGGGCGGCGGCTATCTCTTTGCCATGTGCTCGGCCCCCGACAGCTACGACGTGGCGCTGGCCGCCGACGGTGTCGACATCTGCGATGTGATGTTCGACGGCGACCCCATGGATCCCGATGCACAGTCGAAACTCGATTATTCGCAATGCTTTGCATTTACTGATTTTACCATCAGTACCAACCCCTATGAGTATGAGATCTCGAGCATCGACGCCACCCAGAAGGTGTCGCGGTCGGTGAGGGAACAAAACGACTTCTTTACCCTGTTCGAGTTCTCGGCCAAATGGGATCCCGTACCCACCATGCTCTGCCAGAACCATACACAGGTGATCAGGGGCTTTATGGGGCAGACCACGGGCTTTGTGAAAGACTATATCAAGCCCGAAGTCCTGGTCATGGGAGATAACAAGGCATTGAACGTTGTCCGTTATATCCACGGCGAGTTTGGCAACGGCACCTGGACATTTTACAGCGGACATGATCCCGAAGATTATCAGCACCTGGTGGGCGATCCGCCCACGGAACTGGAACTCTATCCAAATTCGCCCGGCTACCGGCTGATCCTGAACAACATTCTGTTCCCGGCGGCCAAAAAACAAAAACAGAAAACCTGAGAACCCAGGATTTTTTTCAAGCTGATGAAAATATTATGCTAAAATGTTTTTCCACTTTCCTGACAGGGCTTATCATGGCAGGATATTCCCTTTCCCAGCCGGTAAACCCGTTTACACCGCCGGAATATGCCCCTGCAAAGGCGGTGCTGATCGAATGGGATTTCAATCAGTATACCTGGGACCTTTACTCCACGCTTATCAGGGAATGCAGCGAAGCGGCCACGGTGATCATGGTCGTAAACGGACAGGATGAAGAAATGATGATCAGCCAGCAACTCGTCAACGACAGCGTTCCCATGGATAATATTGAATTTGTCCACGTGTCGTGCGAACCGCGAATTTGGATACGCGACCACGGGCCACTGGCCGTGCACACAGGGGGCGGGGTGGCATATATCGATCTGGATGACCTGGCCAACAGCGGCCTCAGTGAAGACTTGCCCGTGAAGCTTGCAAATGCCTGGGGACTTGATTCCTACGTTCTGCCATATGTTTTTTGCGGAGGCAATTTTATGGTCGATGGCCACCATACGCTCTTTACCACCACAAGGCTTTACTCGAATAATCCGGCTTATCCGCCGGCAGCCATCAATGCAGATCTTTTATCCTACATGGGAATAAATAATATTGTTACCGTATCGGCGCAGCATAACGATTACTGGGGGCATATTGACATGCAGATAAAATTGCTCGACGATACCACCTTTGTCATTTCCAGTGTCGACCCCTGGGCGGGCCCTAATTTCGACAGCCTCGAAAACAATTATGCCCGTATTGCCGCTCTCACGGCTCCCAACGGCAAGGCCTACCGTATCGAAAGGCTTCCGATGGCCGGGAACTGGAAAACATATACGAACAGCCTTATCCTGAACGATAAAGTGCTGGTCCCTGTCTATGACGATCCCCTGGATGCCACAGCCCTTAAAACCTATCAGCAACTGATGCCAGGCCATGAAATTGTTGGCATTAACTGCAATAAGATCATCGGATGGGAAGGGGCGCTGCATTGCATCACCATGCAACTGTTTGATGATTCCCTGATGACTGCCGTGCAGGAACGCGAAGCATTTCCGGCGGATTTAAGGGCGTTCCCCAACCCGGTGGCGCAGGGACAGGAACTACATGTGCAGGTTACGGGCAAGGGGGACCAGAACACTGTGCTCAGGGTTTATGATGCAGGCGGGATGCTTGTTTATTCCGGTGTTCCGCGGAGCGATGGCAGTATTTCCCTCCACTGGCATTTCCCGGCAGGGTTGTATCTCCTCATGTTAAAAACCCCTTACGGGGATATTGGCAGGAAGATCATCGGACGCTGAACCGTCACTGTTTTCCTGGCTTATTGCCTTGAATGCGGCCAGTTATCATCATTTTCTCCCGGCATTGCATGTTCCTGCCTACGCACCAGCATCGGAAGGAATGCCGCCATGACGATGCCTGCCAGGAAGAAGGCCAGTCCCGCCCCCGGCATCAGCCATGACAGCTTTTGTATGCCGGGTTTTAGTAAACATACTTCCGGATCCCCGGGTTTATAATGCACCTGAACGACCTTCCCTTCCGGGTAACGTTGTACCAGTCGCCTGGCATGTGCAGGGTCGTTCGAGCCATAGTCAGCGGCTGTAATCCTGTTTCCCCGGTAAGTGATGCCTTCTACAGAGAATTCATACTGTATTTTGGCATGATAAGTGTCGCCCACCCTGTCTCTATGCCTGATGTCGTCCTGGTGCAGGGTGATGGAAGAAGCGATCACCCTGCCATCTGCAACGGGCCAGTTCGCGCTGTCCTTTGCACCCATGAACTCATGAATGCCATGATAGGCCAGGCCTGCCCCGGCAACAAGAAATATCAGCGGGAAGAGTCGCACGAAAATGAATTTCAGGGCCGGTGAAAGCGCTTTGGTTTTTTTTGCTCTGTGCATAATCTTTTGCCATTATGAGGTGAAAATTACAAAAAATACCAATATTTACGATTAATATAACCCGGCGGAGCCGGAAGAGAAGGTTTTTCAGGAAGCGGATTGGGTATTTCGGGAATTTTGTTGGGACTGCCCTTAATGTCTTTCAAACCTTTCGAAAAAGGGATTATCATTGAAATAATAGGTCACCAGGTTCTGGCAACTGTCGGCACCGGTATAATGAATGCTTCCGCTGTTAACGTCGAGCCCGGGCATGCTGAGCAGGGTAACACCCGTCCTGATCCACCGGCAGTCGAAGTAGTTTCCCAGTGCCTCCACTGTTGAAGCTCCGAAAACAGCATTGTTTGTTGCTGTGCCGGTGGCGCTGCCGCTGATCATGAAGATGTCGTCGTCGTAATTCCCGGGGGTGGCTTTTCCGTCAACCAAAGTAAAGGTCTTTTCCGATTCCCAGCGGAATAAGCTTTGCGAAACGGAATCAACCAGGCTGACCACGGCATCCGGTACCAAATGGCTGTATACGGGCTGCAGATCTCCGTTAATTCCTTCGTTGACGATGATATTGTTGCCCTCCAGGAGCAGGCCGTCAATGGTATAACCGGAAAATGTCAGCTCTGCCGATGCTCCGGTCATGTCAAAATCTTTATCAAGCGTGGCAGTGATCACGCCCTTGCGGATCTTGCCGTCGGGACAGGGACTGTACCAGGGGAGATAATCAATCACGTAGCGTATCACGGGCGAAGCTTCGTAACTGCAGTTGGCTCCGTAAATCTCATTGCTGCCGTCTGCTTTGAGCGTTGAATCGTTCACCACCATGAAAAAGATGTTGAATACCTGTGAATAGGCACGTTCGGCGATCACCTGGTTGTTGGCTACGATCAGGCTGGGATTGTAATTTGTCTCTATGCTTCCCTTCTTGCACGAAAATGCACAGGCAAACAGAAGTGCAAAACCGCAAAGGATCAGGATCTTTTTCATCAGCTTTGTTTCCTCGTATATGTTTCGAACGAGTATGGCAGTGAATTATTTTGCATATCAACGTGGTCTTCGCGCTCAATCAGTTTCCATTCCTTCTCATCAATCCCGGGGAAGAAGGTGTCGGCTTCATAGCTTCGTTTTACGCGGGTGATGTAAAGCTTATCGGCCAGGGGCAAAAACTGCCTGTATACCGATCCGCCGCCGATGATGAAACACTCTTCGTCCGGTGGGCATTTTTCCAGGGCATCCGTAACGGAAAAGGCCATGATGCAGCCATCAAACTGTTCGGTTTTATCGTCGGTGATCACGATGTTCGTACGTCCGGGCAGCGGGCGCAGCGGAAGAGAGAGATAAGTGTTCCTGCCCATGATCACAGGGTGCCCCGATGTGATCTTCTTAAACCTTTTCAGGTCATCGGATATGTGCCACAACAATTCGTTGTCCTTGCCAATGGCATGGTTTTCGGCAACTGCAACAATAATGGAGATAGGCATTACGCATGTATTTTTATTGTTATGCAAAGGTAGGAAAGTTTTCGTGCGGCTACGGTAATTTCAGGATGCTTTCCAGTACCGGCAAACATTTGATATTTCGAAATTCCATTCCTGCAAGGGTTTGCCGGCTTTATTCATTTTTTTTGGTCGACCGTCCTTCAAAATCTGATATAAAGTTTTCTATATAAAATTAATTTTATAGATTCGCAGGAAAATTTTTTAAGTTAAATTTTTAAAAAAATAACCTCCATGGAAAACACACTACTACTCATTTATTTAATTCCGGTTTTCGGGCTTCTGGCCATGCTTTACACGGTGCTGAAGTCGAGTTGGATTTCGAGGCAGGATGCCGGCACCGACAAGATGAAGAAGATATCTTCATACATTGTGCAGGGTGCCCTCGCTTTCTTAAAGTCTGAGTATAAGGTATTGTCTGTATTTGTTGTTTCGCTGGCTGTTGTCCTCTTCATCACGGCCAAGGGTGAAGCAACATCGCCTTTCATTGCCCTTTCGTTTGTTGTAGGTGCCATCTGTTCGGGCCTGGCCGGCTTTCTGGGCATGCGGATTGCCACCAAAGCCAACGTACGGACGGCCCATGCAGCCCGCACCAGCCTCAACCGTGCGCTCAAGGTCGCTTTCGTGGGTGGCAGTGTCATGGGGCTTAGCGTTGTGGGACTGGGCATCCTGGGATTGAGCCTGTTGTTCATTTTGTACAGCCACCTTTTTGGAACAGAAACCTATATGGGGCTGTCGCGGGTTATTGGCATCCTCACCGGCTTTTCTTTCGGAGCTTCCACCATCGCCCTTTTTGCAAGGGTGGGCGGTGGTATCTATACCAAGGCTGCCGATGTCGGCGCCGACCTTGTCGGCAAGGTTGAGGCCGGCATCCCCGAAGACCATCCCCTGAACCCGGCTACCGTTGCTGATAACGTAGGCGATAACGTGGGCGATGTGGCCGGCATGGGCGCCGACCTCTTCGAGTCGTATGTGGGATCCATCATCGCAGCCATGGTGCTTGGCGCGGTATTCATGACAGGTACTTTCGCTGACGCATTCAACGGGATGTCGGCAGTGCTGCTGCCGCTTTTCCTGGCTGGCGCAGGCGTGGTGGCATCGATCATCGGCACTTTCTTCATCAATGTGAAGGAAGGAGGGAATCCGCAAAACGCACTCAACAAGGGACAGATCATTTCGGCACTCATCATGGTGGCGTTTTCCTACTTCATTATAACCTGGGTGCTCCCGGCAACATGGTCGTTCCACGATACACTCTATGGCGGCGTGCTCAGGGAAATGTCTTCTCTTAATGTGTTTATTTCCACCGTGCTCGGGCTGGTGGCGGGGATCGTCATCGGCTACGCTACCGAATATTTTACCGGTGTGAATTATCTGCCGGTGCGTGATATCGCCAGGCAGTCGACCACCGGCACGGCTACCAACATCATTTCCGGCCTGGCCATGGGGATGTTCTCTACCGTGATCCCCGTCATCGTTATCGCATTTACCATCATCATGGTGTTCGAGCTGGCAGGCCTCTACGGCATTGCAATCGCTGCAGTGGGCATGCTGTCGAACCTCGGGATGCAATTGTCGGTCGATGCATACGGCCCCATATCCGACAATGCCGGCGGGATCGCCGAAATGTCTGAACTGCCGCATGAAGTCAGGGAAAGAACCGACAGGCTCGATGCTGTTGGCAACACCACTGCCGCCATTGGCAGGGGCTTCGCCATCGGCTCCGCCGCACTCACAGCCCTGGCATTGTTCGGGGCCTATATGACCGCAGCAAAGATCACCTTTATCGATGTTTCCAATTCGGTGGTGATGGCCTGCCTTTTCCTGGGTGCCATGCTCCCATACATTTTTTCAGCCTTGACCATCAATGCGGTGAGCAAGGCTGCCAGGTCGATGATACAGGAAGTGAGAAGGCAGTTTGCCGAAATACTTCCCCTGAAAAATGCACTGGAGGTTATGCGCAAGAACGGAGATACGCCTCACAGCGAATGGTCGAAAGATGACCTGGCGGTCTTTGAAGCTGCCGACGGAAAAGCCGAATATGCGAAATGCGTGAAGATATCGACCACGGCCGCCATCCGGCAGATGGTGCTTCCGGGTACCATTGCCGTGTTGTTTCCCATCGTGATAGGACTGACGCTGGGTGCCGAGGCCCTGGGTGGCCTGCTGGCAGGTGTAACCGTTTCGGGTGTACTCTTTGCCATCTTCCAGTCGAATACCGGCAGTGCATGGGACAATGCCAAAAAACTGATCGAAAGCGGATTCAACTACCAGGGTAAAAAGTACGGCAAAGGTTCGGAAGCCCATAAGGCTGCAGTTGTCGGCGATACGGTTGGCGACCCGCTGAAAGATACTTCGGGCCCTTCACTGAATATCCTGCTGAAGCTGATCTCGATCATCGCGCTTACCATGGCAGGATTGGTATTTTAAGCCAACGGGGTTTGAATGCCCCCTTGCCTTTGATCTCTTTATACGGAAATCTCACCTTTGATGTGCGGGTGCGACTGATATCCGCTTAGTTCAAAGTCTTCGTAACTGAAATCGAATATGTTCGTTATGGCCGGGTTTAGTTTCATCTGTGGCAGGGGGTAGGGTTTTCGTGTGAGCTGCAGTTTTACCTGCTCCACATGGTTCAGATAGATATGTGCATCGCCGAGGGTATGGATAAATTCACCGGGTTCCAGTCCGGTGGTGCGCGCCATCATCATGGTCAGCAGGGCATAGGATGCGATGTTGAAGGGGACGCCCAGAAAGATGTCGCAACTGCGCTGGTATAGCTGGCACGAAAGTTTTCCTTCGCTCACATAGAACTGAAAGAGCACATGGCAGGGTGGAAGGGCCATTTGGTCGAGCTCGCCTACATTCCATGCACTAAGGATGTGCCGCCGCGAATCGGGTTCTTCCCTGATGCTTTTGATCAGCCCCGCTATCTGGTCGATATGGCTGCCGTTGGCTGCGGGCCAGGAACGCCACTGGTAACCGTAAATATGGCCCAGTTCCCCGTCTGCATCGGCCCATTCGTCCCAGATGGTCACCCCGTGATCATTCAGGTATTTAATATTGGTATCGCCCCGCAAAAACCATAACAACTCATAAATGATAGAGCGCAAATGGAGCTTTTTGGTGGTCAGTACCGGAAAACCCTGCTGAAGATCGAATCGCATCTGGTATCCGAAGGTGCTGATGGTGCCGGTGCCGGTACGGTCGCTTTTCCTGACGCCATGGGTCATGACATGATCGAGAAGGTCAAGGTATTGTTTCATTGTTAATCTTTTAAAAAACGCTGATCACGGTTTTCTGCCGTTCAAAGTCATTGAACGCTCCGGAAAACCAGATCTCGCTGGTTCGTGACGGCGGCGTAATCCTCTGCCTCTTTCATCACCCTTATCAGATTGCCGCCCCATATCTTTTCAATGTCTTTGTCGCTGTAACCCCTGCGGATCAGTTCCATGGTGATGTTCTTCAGTTCACCGGCATCCATGCAGTCACTCACGCCGCCGCCACCGTCGAAGTCGGTACCGATGCCGACATGGTCTATGCCTGCTACCTTAACAATGTGGTCGATATGGTCGACCACTTTTGCAACTGTGCTGAGGATGCGCGGATAGTTGATGTTCACCTCCTGCCATTCCTGTCGGGCCGCCTTCAGTTCATCGTCGCTGAGGTCCTGCCAGTTGTTGTATTTTTCTCGCAGTGCCTGCATGGCCGAGTCGCGTGCCGGGTTTGGCGCCGGTGTTTCAACATAGGAACTGAGGATACACATCTGTATCACACCACCGTTGCGGGCCAGCGCCTTCAGCATTCCGTCGTCGAGGTTGCGGGGATTATCACAGATGGCCCTGGCACATGAATGCGAGGCGATGACCGGCGTAGCCGAAACCTCCAGCACATCATAAAAGGTCTTGTCAGAGGCATGCGAGAGATCCACCATGATGCCCAGCCGGTTCATTTCCCTGACCACCCCGGCACCGAATTCACTCAGCCCGTTGTGTTCAGGCCCTGCATCATCGGTGGAGGAGTCGCAGATGTCGTTGTTTTTTGTGTGACAAAGGGTGATGTACCTGGCTCCCATGTCATAATAGGTTTCGATCAGGCTGAGGTCCATGCCGATGGGATAGCCGTTTTCCATGCCGATGAATATGGCTCTTTTCCCTTCTTCCTTCAGCCGGCGGGCGTCATCCGAATACAGGGCTATCGCGGCCCTGTCGGGATATCTGCCAACGGCGTGGTGGATGGTGTCGAACATGGCCGTGGCACGCTTTCGGACAGCTTCATAGGCATCAGCATCGCGTTTCCCCTGTCCCACGAAAACGGCAAAGAAACAGGCATCGAGGCCACCATTTTCCATACGGACCAGGTCGACCTTGCTGCCCGGAAAGGCTTCGCTGTTGTCGGCACCAATATCAAAACCCTCCCTGGTCATCCATAAGGGCGTATCTGTATGGGAGTCAATGCTGACGATCCTGGCGTGAAGATCCGCTGCCCTTTCGGAGAGTGTGGCTTCATGACCCGGCACGGAGGTGCAGGCGGCAGTATGTAAGATAAAGACGATGACAGCCGCGGCTGTGGAAAACTGTAGTATCCGGGTGTATGTTTTCATGTGTTGATATTATTTGTTTTGATCAGCCAAGGATCATGCCCACCATGGTGGCTGAAAAGAGCGATGCGAGTGCCCCCCCGACCATGGCGCGCAGGCCTAGTTGCGAAAGCATTACCCTGCGGTTGGGTGCCAGTGCCCCGATGCCGCCGATAAGTATGCCGATGGAGGCAAAATTGGCGAAACCGCAGAGAATGTATGTGGCCATGATCATGGATTTTTCGTGTGCAAATGCTTCCACAACGATAAGGTCTCTCATGCTCTTGTATGCGATGAGCTCATTCAGGATGATCTTTTCACCAAACAGCTGTCCAACCAGTGCCATGTCATCCGGGTTCACACCAATGGCCCAGGTCAGGGGCGCCAGTGAATAGCCCAGGATAAACTGCATGCTCAGCCCGTCGTATTGTCCGCCGGTGATTGCCATGATCATTTCGTTGAGGTTGGTCCAGTCGCCGATCTTCATCAGTGAGAAGTTTACCAGGGCGATCAGGGCGATAAACACCAGTAACATGGCTGCAACGTTTATCGCCAGTTTAATTCCCTGCTGTGTGCCGTTTGAGATGGCGTCGAGGAGGTTGGAGCCGATACTGTCTTTGGTAATGCTGATCTCGCTTTCGATGGCTTCGGTCTGGGGTACCAGCAGCTTGGCTGCCACCACCGCACCCGGTGCAGCCATGACCGAAGCAGTGATCAAATGCTTGGCAAAGAGTAACTGGCTTTCGGGGTCGTTGCCACCCAGCATGCCAATGTAAATGGCCAGGACACCACCGGCAATGGTGGCCATCCCGCCGGTCATTACCAGCATGATCTCCGATCGGTTCATCTTTTTAAGGTATTCTTTGATCAGCAGGGGCGATTCGGTTTGCCCGAGAAAGATATTGGCCGTGGCCGACAGGCTTTCGGCTCCGCTGATGCCCAGGGCCTTTTTCAGCAGCCAGGCCAATCCGTAAACCACCTTTTGTATGATGCCGTAATAAAACAGTATGCTCGTGATGGCCGAGAAAAAGATGATGGTGGGCAGTATCCAGAAAGCAAAATTGATCAGTGGCGATTCAACTTCACCGGAAATGAGAGAAGAGAGCAGGAAGGAAGTGCCTTCCTGGGTGAAATCCAGGATCTTGAGGAATACCTTTCCCAGGAACTCAATGATGTATTGGAAAAAGGGCACTTTGAGCGCAATGATAGCGATAACGAACTGCACGGCCAGCCCCGTTCCGATCACCTTCCAGGAGATGGCCCTTCGCCTGCTGCTGGCCAGATACCCCAGACCCAACAGTATGCTCAGTCCGAGTATGCCACGCAATATGCTGTGGAATGAGAAACCGAGGCCCGGGTCACCGGGTGTGTTAACTTCCTGGGCCAGCAGTCCTGCCAGGGGAAGCATGCAGAGCATGCCCGAAATGATTGTTTTTTTTATCATAGGTGACAGAATAAAAATTGCCACCAGCGCATATGCGACGGCGACAAGATTCGGGCATGACTGCCGTATTTATTTTTTTTTGCGCCTGTTGATCTCATCCCTGATCCTGGAGGCTTTTTCGTACTCTTCCTTTTCAATTGACTTTTCAAGAATTTCATTCAATTCTTCAACTGAATATTGTGAAAACTCCCCTTTTTCATGGGGTTCAGGCTTATCCTCTTCCTCTGGTTCCGGTATCCCTGTTATTTTGTCCTCTTTGCCAACACCGGCTTCTTTAAAAACACTTTCGTATGTATAAATGGGACACCGAAAACGAAGTGCGAGGGCAACGGCGTCGGAGGTTCTTGCATCGATCTCACTTTCTTCATCGCCCTGCAGGCAGTGAAGCTTGGCAAAGAATACGCCTTCATTGAACTGGTCGATGATCACTTCTTTTAAATGAATGCTGTAGTGCTCGGCAAAGTTCTTGAAAAGATCGTGTGTAAGGGGGCGCGCGGGCGTCATTTTTTCCAGTTCCATCGCGATGGCCTGCGCCTCAAAGCCCCCGATGATGATCGGAAGTTTCCTTACCCCCTTGTATTCCCCCAGCATCAGGGCATATGCACCCGTTTGCGACTGACTGTAACTCATCGAGATGATCTCTAACCTTATTTTTTTCATGCCTGTACTGATAGCGCTGCGCTTTGAATTGATAAAAGTATTAAAAATTTTTTTCACAACAGGCCGTCAGGCAGGTCAATGTTTTTATTCCATCTGCCATAATTCCAAAAGGCCATTTTCGGCGGTAGTTTAAAACCACTGCATTTTTGTGAATGTAATTTCGCCGCAACTGTATATCAGTCGTTTCCGGAGACCCTTTTTCATGGCTGTTAATATTTTCACAAATATTGAACAGCATTCGGGTTTTTACGGTTAAGATTATTATTTTTGCGATCACGAACACAAAACCCGAAACACACACTTCCCGGTCGCCGTGGCCGGCAATTTTTTTTTGAAATCAATTTTTTTTGTGAAGGATTATTTCGTTAATGGTTCCTTCCTGGTTAAAAACATAAAAATCAGCATTTATGCTTAGTAACAATTTCATCAACAGACATAACGGACCCCGTGAAGCGGAGGTGCCGGCGATGCTTGAGGCCATGGGGCTGGATTCACTCGAACAATTGATGGATGAAACGCTGCCGGGATCCATCAGGATGAACGGCGACCTGCCGTTGCCCGAGGGAATGAACGAATACGAATATCTTCAGCATTTGCGGGAGATCGCTTCCAGGAATAGGATATTCAAAACATATATCGGGATGGGGTATTATAACACCATCACCCCCGGTGTGATCCAGCGCAACATCCTCGAAAACCCGGGCTGGTATACTTCCTATACACCTTACCAGGCCGAGATCAGTCAGGGGCGCCTTGAGGCCCTGCTGAACTTTCAGACTATGGTGGCCGACCTTACCGCCATGCCCCTGGCCAATGCTTCCCTGCTGGATGAGGGAACTGCCGCTGCCGAAGCCATGATCATGCTTTACCATTCCCGCAGCCGCGAACAGATTAAAGAAGGAACCAACAGGTTTTTTATTTCCAATGGCTTGTTTCCGCAAACCGACGCTGTTGTCAGGGCAAGGGCATTGCCCCTTGGTATCGAGGTGGTGTCAGGACGCGACGAAGATTTTGAACCGGGCGCAGGTTTTTTTGGCATGCTGCTGCAATATCCCGATCAGTTTGGCGAGATAAAAGATTACCGTAAGCTTGTGGCTGCCGCTCATGAAAAAGGCCTTGCCGTGGCCGTTGCAGCCGACCTGTTGAGCCTTACCCTTTTAACGCCTCCCGGTGAATGGGGGGCCGACGTGGTGGTTGGTTCCACCCAGCGATTTGGCATCCCGATGGGCTTTGGCGGTCCGCACGCAGCTTACTTTGCCACACGCGAGCAGTACAAACGCAGCATCCCGGGAAGGATCATCGGTCTTTCGCTGGATGCAGCAGGAAACCCGGCATTGCGGATGGCCCTGCAAACGCGTGAACAACATATCAAAAGAGAGCGGGCTACCTCGAATATCTGCACGGCTCAGGCCCTGCTGGCTTCCATGGCCGGCATGTACGCTGCCTATCACGGTCCGGAAGGACTCAAAGCCATTGCCCGCGACATAAACGACTATGCATGCATCCTGGCGTCGGCGCTGAAGGATTTGGGAATGGAATTGCATACACGCCATTTTTTCGACACCGTCGTTTTTTCACTGCCCGGCAACATCAGGCTGGAAATGGTAATGGAAGAGGCGCTGCAACGGGAGATAAACTTCCGGTACTTCAGCGATGGTCGCATCGGGATCAGCCTGGATGAAACCACCTCGGGAGAGGATGTTCAGGAAATACTTTCGGTCTTTGTGAGACGGGCCGAATTTAAGTTTATTGCCGATACTGCCTGCAACGAAAGCATGCCTGACTGGATGCGGCGCACATCTTCATTTATGGAACAGCCGGTATTTAACAGCTGCCATTCCGAAACGGAGATGATGCGCTATATAAAGAAACTTGAAAACCGCGACCTGGCCCTGAACCGCAGCATGATCCCTTTGGGCTCATGTACCATGAAACTGAATGCCGCCGCAGAGCTGTTCTCGCTCAGCTGGCCCGAGTTTGGCGCTATTCATCCTTTCGTGCCTGCCGGTCAGGCCGGAGGTTACACCGAGCTTATTGAAAATCTGGAACGCGACCTCTGTGTGATCACCGGTTTCGAAGCCATTTCCTTTCAGCCTAATTCGGGTGCTTCAGGAGAATATGCAGGCCTGCTCGTAATCAATGCCTATCACCGGAGCAGGGGTGAAGGGCACCGGAATGTCTGTCTCATCCCTTCTTCCGCTCACGGCACTAACCCGGCAAGCGCCGTAATGGCCGGGATGAAAGTGGTCATCGTGAAGTGTGATGAGCAGGGTAATATCGACCTCGATGACCTGAAAGCCAAAGCAACGGAACACCGCGAAAACCTGGCGGCGTTGATGGTAACCTATCCCTCTACGCACGGGGTCTTTGAAGAATCGATACTCGGGATCATTGATATTATTCATGAGAACGGCGGACAGGTATACATGGACGGTGCCAATATGAATGCCCAGGTTGGACTTTCCAGCCCGGGGCTTATCGGTGCCGATGTTTGCCATCTGAACCTGCACAAGACCTTTGCCATCCCTCATGGAGGCGGCGGCCCCGGTGTGGGGCCAATCGGCGTGGCAGCCCACCTGGCCGGATTTCTGCCCGGACATCCCGTGGTTGCTACCGGTGGCGAAAAAGCCATTGGCCCCGTGGCCGCCACGCCTTTCGGCAGCGCCATGATCCTGCCCATCTCATATGGCTACATTAAAATGCTGGGGAAAGACGGGCTGAAAATGGCCACACAGTATGCCATCTTAAATGCCAACTACCTGAAGAAGAAATTGGAGGGAGATTATAAGATCCTCTACACCGGTAAAAACGGCTGGGTGGCGCATGAAATGATCATCGACTGCAACCAGTTCCTGAAAACAGCCGACCTCACCGTGGTTGACATTGCCAAGCGACTGATGGACTACGGATTTCACGCCCCCACCGTGGCTTTCCCTGTTACGGGAACCCTCATGGTTGAACCCACCGAGAGCGAACCCCTCGCTGAACTCGACCGCTTTGTAGAGGCCATGCTGGCTATCCGCAGTGAGATCCGTTGTATCGAAGGGGGCAAGTGCTCAAGACAGGATAACGTGATCAGGAATGCCCCCCATACCCTGGCCATGGTCATGGACGAAGGATGGAAATATGCATATAGCAAAAAGGAAGCCGCATTCCCCAACGGCATAGCCGAACGCGATAAGTACTGGCCGGATGTTACAAGGATCGACGATGCTTATGGCGACAGGAACCTGGTTTGTACCTGTGGCAGTCCCGAAGATTATACGGATGCTTAAACTCCTGAAAATGCATTTTTTCAGTAGTTTACAGAATTTGCAGATGGTGAAACAATAAGGTGCCGGGAGAAGATAGGTATCTACCCGATCCCGGTTTCATCCATGCATTTTCTGATCAGCTCATAAATATGTTCGATGTTGTTGTCGAGGCCGACTGAAAAACGGATCAGCCCTTCGCTAAGCCCCATTTCTTCCTGCGTTTCCCTTGGCACTTCGGAGGAGGTGCTTTTCCCTGAATTACTGAAAAGGGTTTTAAAATACCCCAGGCTCACGGCCAGGTAGCCGACTCCTTCCGCTTCCATCCTTTCCATCAGGGCATTGGCCTTTTCACTGGTACCCGTATCAATGGCCAGCATCCCTCCATAACCAAAGCCGGGATTCATGATGCTGCTGAGAAGCGCGTGCCCGGGGTGTTCCGGCAGTCCCGGATAAATGAGGGGAATGCCATCATCCCTGAGCCTGCCTGCCAGGTAAAGTGCGTTGCTGCCATGCTGCCGCATTCTGAGGTGGAGGGTGTGCAGGTTCTTGAGGATGCTGCTGGAACGCAGGGGGTCAAGAACGGGCCCCAGCAGCATGGCCGTGCCGTCGTTCACACTGCTGATCGAATCAATAAACTCCTTATCCGCACATATCGCACCCGCCACACAGTCGTTCTTTCCATTCACAAACTTGGTCATGCTGTAAACCACAATGTCGGCACCATGCCTGGCAGGACTCACGATCATGGGCGTAAAGGTATTGTCGACAACCAGTTTCAGGCCGTTCGACCGGCATATGTCAGCCAGGGCGGGGATATCGGATATCTGCAACAGGGGGTTGGTCATGGTCTCTGTATAAACCAGGCGTGTATTGGGTCTGATGGCACGCTTTACCGAGTCCAGGTCGCAAATGTTCACGAAAGTCACGTCGATATTGAACTTGGGCAGGTAATTCTTCAGGAAGGCAAAGGTTCCGCCATAGGTGGTCACGCTGGTGATGATGTGGTCGCCGGAATTGCAGAGCTGAAGGATGCTTGTTGTGATCGCGGCCATGCCCGAGGCCGTAACCCATGCCGCTTCCGTATCTTCCATGGCTGCCATGGCCTCTGACAGGTATTTGTTTGAAGGATTCCAGTGCCTGGAATAAAGAAAACAACCTTCTTCTTCACCGCTGAAGGTTTCCACCATCTTCTGGGCGGTCATAAAGGTGTAGGTCGATGAGTCGGTGATGGAGGGATTCACGTCGCCGAACTCACCGAATTGTTTGAGCTTTTGAATGTTGCCGGCAGGATCAAATGTCATGGTTATGCTTGTTTTATGTATATGAATGATGGTGCAAAATTACCAATTACTGCTTCATGGCAATCAAAATACCCGATTATTCGCGAACCGGTTACATAAAAAAGGAATTATAAAAGAATACGGATCATGAGCGGGTTTTCTGATCTTGCGCCAACATGATCAGGGGCGTTATTTTCGGGCACTGTCCTGCTTTTCATGTGCCAGGCTGAGCGGGGGATTCATGACCGCAGGTAAGAAGCCCCGTTTATGTCGACAATACAACCGGTCATGTATCCGGTACCGGGGGAGGCAAGGAATAAGGCTGTGCGGGCGATCTCTTCTGGCCTGGCAACACGCTGAAGCGGGCTTTGGTTGCGGATGGAATCGCCGCGTGTGCTGTCGAGTATATGAGTGGTCATGTCGGTTTCGACAAAGCCGGGGGCGATGGTATAAACGAAGATCTTTTTGGATGCAAGGGCGATGGCCAGGGATTGCCCGAATGCATTCATGCCTGCCTTGGATGCTCCGTAGGCCACGGCAAAGGGTTCGCCGCGGAATGCCCCGCGTGAAGATATGTTGATGATCTTTCCTCCTTCACGGGAAGCCATTTCACGGATCATCAGGAAGCTGAGGTTGGCCATCCCCACCAGGTTGGTATTAAGGGTGTTGCTGAAATACTCCCTGAACTCTTCGTAACTGAGTTCAAAGAGGTCGGCCTCTTCATATATGCCAGCGTTATTCACCAGGAGGTTGATGCCCGGTGCATCGGCCGATAGTTTTTCAACCATTTCGGCTACCGATTCGGGATCGGATATGTCGGCCTGCACCAGCATGTGCCCTTCGCCTTCGAGTTGTGCCAGCGTTTCCTCGGCGGCTACCACATTCTTATGGTAATGGACGATGACCCTGGCGCCCGCCGAGGCAAATGCCAGGGCAATGGCTTTGCCGATACCCCTTGAGGCACCGGTTACCAGTACAGTGGTTTCGTTAAGTTCAGTTTCCATGCGGGCAAGTTAAAAAAAAAGCCTGAATCAATGATGTTTTTTTTCAGGTAATCCACACGGGCTGACCCGCCTTGCATGTCAGTATTTTAAAATATATGATAAACATACATATATTGATGAACAATAATGTGTAAGTAAAAAAATAATAATAAATTTTCATCTGATGGATCATAATACGAGTTTAGTTAAAAAAAACCAGTAATTACTTGAAATTTGAATTCTGTTTTATTACTTTTATCAATATTATATAAAATCTATTGATATGTATAAAAAGTTCTTTACCATTGTAATTTGTACAATCCTCGCCCTGGGATTGTATTCCCAGAGGTCTGCTATTGACCTGACCTTCACGGCTGTTGATAGCACATCTTATGTCCGGCTCGATAGTATTAAGGTAATAAACCGCACACAGGGAGACCAGGCAATGATCTACTGGCCGGATACAACAATAACGGTTAATATAGATCCGGGTGATTTATTATTATATATTGGTTATTCAACTTATTCTCCGACAGGGACAGGTGAGATTATTGATGACCGGCAGGATTTTCAGTTGTTTCAAAACCATCCGAACCCCTTTACGGCTCAAAGCATGGTACCCATATATGTTCCGAAAAGAGGAACGGTTGATCTGATGGTCAGTGATCCGTCGGGACGCGTATTGTTTCAGGCATCACCCATCCTTGCGCAGGGCCGTCACAGCTTTCGTTTTATCTCCGGAGGCAGCCTGCTCTATTTTCTTACCGCCCGCTATGAAGGTGTGACACAAGCCATAAAAATGCTCGGAAAAGGCACCGGAAGTGGAAATGACTGTATGCTGGAGTACGCCGGCAGTGCCGGGAATTTGTTCCCTTTAAAGGATGAGGAAAGTGCTGCAGTTGGTAATCCCAGTGCTTCAGGCATTTCCGACTACCCGCTGCAAAACAGCTCGTATACCTTTCAGTTTGCCACAAACATTCCGTGCCCCGGAACACCGACGGTTGAGTATGAAGGAAAAATCTATAATACAATACAGATCTTTAGTCAGTGCTGGTTAAAGGAAAACCTGAATGTGGGTGTGATGATACCCGGAAGCGGGGAGATGTCAGACGATGGTGTGAAGGAGAAATACTGCCCTGGTAACCTTGAATTGGGTTGTGATATGTATGGCGGCCTTTATCAGTGGGATGAGATGATGCAGTATACCATGCAGCCCCGGGTGCAGGGTATTTGTCCGCCGGGCTGGCACCTTCCGGATGATGAGGAATGGAATGTGCTGGAAGGGGCTGTTGACGGTTACCATGGGATTGGTGACCCGGAATGGGACATTGCTGAAGAATGGCGCGGATTTGATGCAGGAACAAAGCTGAAGAGCACCACGGGTTGGAATTTTAGTGGCAATGGCAGCGACCAGTTCGGGTTTACGGCTTTGCCTGCAGGAATGCGCATTCCTTCCGGCTCTTTCGCTGAGGCCGGTGCTTCCGCTTTCGGGTGGGCATCATCGGGGGGCGGGCTTTCTGCCTGGTTTCATATGCTTTCATATGGCTCATCGAAAGTTTACAAGTCCCTTTCTATATGGCAATATGGTATGAGTGTACGGTGCATCAGGGATCAGTGGTGAGGTATCCGGCCCATCTGCTGTTTTTACGGGCAAATTGATCTGCAGATGATAGTCGGGGATTTATTCGATCAGAAAAGATCTTTCAGTTGCCCGATAAAGGCTGTGAATAAAGATGGTTTAAGGGCTATGGTCAGAACGATCCCGTATACCGAACCCCAGAAATGCGCATCATGCCCTACATTGTCGCGCCCACGCCTGGCCATATAGGCTGAGTAGAGCAAATAAAGCAAGCCGAAAACGGGTGATGGTATACGAATGGGGATAAAGAAGAGGTATACGCCACCGGCCGGGTACAGGATAATGCCGGCAAATACCACGGCAGCCACTGCACCCGAAGCGCCCACGGCATTGTACATGGGGTCGTTTTTATGCCTGCCGTAATCAAAGAGCACTGAAAACATGATGCCGCCCATGTAAAGCAGTAAAAAATAGAGAAATCCCGCCTGCCCGAAGTGATAAGCATAAAATGTGAGCGTCAGGTCGCCGAACGACCATAATACAAACATGTTGATGGCTAAATGCGCCCAGCCGGCGTGGACAAGGCCATAGGTGAAAAAACGCCATCCCTGCCGGCGGTGCCTGATATCGTAAGCATTGAATTGAAGCTTATTCAGCAGGTCGGGATTGCCGAATGCCAGGATGGAAATCAGGCCGGTGATGATGATGATAGCAAGAATCATAAACTTAGCGTCCTGTTACGACCTGCCCGCTTGAGTAATCAAATTCGGATCCGAACATGCTGTGCGGGATCACGAAGGCTATCAGGGTGATGATTGCGGCAAAAACCGGCCAGAACCTGTTTTTGGGGTTCTTTCTCAGAAAAAGATAGGCGATCATCCATACCATGAAAGCGACCAGCGTTTTGTTGTCGGTCAAATCCTGCCCGATGGGCCAGCCGGTCCAGTAATCCCCAAAGGCATACTTTTGCATGATGGGACCCATTACCAATCCGCCAATGAGCATGCACAAAAGTGTTATCACCGTATAGGTTATTACATTCTTTCCCCTTCTCAGTGCTTCCACCGCGGCCATGGTCGAAAACAACAGGGCCAGAAAGATCAGCAACACATGGGGTAGCGGTATCCAGCCCGGTATCCAGCCCTTGAAGCGGATCACCACAGGGTCGGCGGTAAGACTGTACGATTCATCGGCCTGTTGCAGGTATATCATGTAAAGAAGTTTACCTGCTTCCGGCTGGGTAGGCAACATGGCTGTAAGGGAGCCATTTTCGTGCTGCATCCGTAAAGCAGTCCATTCATCGTTAGTCCCCAGTCTCTTAAACATGCAAACACCGCTGATGAGGGTGTCGGGAACAGCGATGGCGATACGCGCCCCTTTCCGGTCGATGGCTTCTTTTGCGATTTCCCACGACCTGGGAAGCTCATAGGTTAGCTGGCGGCCGGCAATTTCGATCTGCCCGCTCTTCGGGTAGGTGGGGCCGGTCATACGCTGGTAGATCAGTACCGTGCCGGTAAGGAGGATGGCAAAAAGCCAGACAAAAATATTGGTAACAAGTTTCATGCTTATTTCGATTTGTTAGCCGGGAACTTTGCACTTTTTCTGATAAACACGCTCCGGGCGGGAAGGTTCACGGGTTTATGTATCATTGTTTTTCTGTCATTTCTTAATCTGCTTAAGGGCATCGTAAAAGACCTGATGCAGGTTTGTCCGGATGTCGTATTCGGTAATCCGGTTATTCCCGGCATCGGGATGTATGCGGTTTGAAAGGAAAATGTAAACAAGCCCGTTTTCGGGATCAGCCCAGGCATAGGTTCCGGTGAAGCCTGAATGCCCGAAGCTGGCGGGTGAGGCTGACGGGCAGCAGGGGCCATCTTCATCATATTCGGGCAGCGGTTTGTCGAAGCCGATGCCACGACGGTTGTTGCTCAATGGGAACTGCATGCCGGTGAATTCCCTTACCGTGGACGGGTCAAGATATCGTACCCCCCCGTAAATGCCGCCATCCAGCAACATCTGCATGATGGCTGCCATGTCCAGGGCATTGGAGAACAGGCCCGCATGCCCGCTCACCCCGCCCAGCAGGGCAGCCCCCTGGTCATGAACATCACCCCAGAGCAACTGCTGTCTGAACTCACGGTCATATTCAGTGGGTACGATCCGCTCCCTTTCAAATGCTTTTAAAGGTCTGTATCCCATGGTGGGTAGTCCCATCCGGCTGTAAAAGTGCCTGTCGGCGTATTTGTCGAAAGGCATATTGGTAACATTTTCAACAGCTTCCCTGAGAAGATAAAATCCCAGGTCGCTGTACCTGTAATCCTGTTTGTTGTGTAGTTTCGAAAAGCGGATACTGTCGATGATCACAAAGGCATAGTCATTCCTGATGTACAATCCTTCCGCTACGCGGATGCTGTGCTCTTCGCCTGCATTGCCGGCAAAAATCATCGTATCGGGCATTTTGCCGTCGAGCGCATGCCTGTAGTAAGGGATCCAGCCGCGCAGGGCCGACTGGTGCGCCATCAGTTCACGTATGATGATGTCTTTTTTGTTGGTGGTTCGCAGATAAGGAAGATAGTATGATAACCGCCTGTCGATATCCATTGATCCTTCTTCCGAAAGCTTCATGACGGATAAAGTGGTGGCGGCGATCTTGGTGAGTGAGGCCAGGTCGTAAAGGTCGGTAAGCTTTACCGGCTTTTTGTTATCGTAAGTGTGATGGCCAAAGGCTTTATGGTAAAAGACCTTCCCGTCCTTTGCGGCAAGTACCTGGCAGCCCGGATAGGCTTTCAGGATGATCCCCGACATGGCGATCGAATCGGCTTTTCTTAACATCTCCTCATCGATCCCAAGCCAGGCCGCATCAACGAATTCTAAGCGGTTGGCTTTGGTTTCCATGCCCTCGCCGCAGGCAAACAGCCCTCCGATGTCAACCGGCAATCTCCCTTCTGCAGCCCCGCCCCCGAATATCAGTCCGGCTCCTGCCCGCGCAGCATAGGGGCTGTCCTGGTACGACAGTATGATGACATCGGGAAGGTTGGCCGTTCCCAGCGATTGCAGGGCATAGGGACTTGCAAAAAGATTGAGAATATGTTTTTTTTGCCTGGATATTTCCCGGATGAAATGCCAGGTCTGGCTGCTGATGCCATAATCGTCGGCTGGCCTGATATTCGTATTTTGAATGGCTGTTATCACCAGATTATAGGATTCCAGATCATCCAGCAGCCTGTCAATTTCTTTTTGTCCGGATTTGACACTTAAACCAAAGTACGCGGCTTTTCCATAGAGTGCAATGGTGCCGGCAAAGTCGTTATCCACCCATCCTTCATCGTTTATTATGACACAGGCCATGCGCAAGGTATCGGGCCTTTGAAGGGGAATAAGGCCATTCTCATTCCTGAGTACGGTGGCCGAAGCCTTGAAGAGTTCCCTGTTCAGGGCTTCAAAGGCTGGGGCATTCAGGTCGCTGATCAGTTCCTGCGAATCTGTACTGCTTATCTCCGCAAGGCCGGTCCTGTATTTATAATGCAGCATTTTCCGGCAACGGTTGTCAATAATTTCATGGCTGATGATACCATGATCAACAGCCTTTGCAATTTCCCGGATGGCTTTGGGCACATCCGAAGGCAGTAGCAGGATGTCATTGCCTGCCAGCAGGGCTTTTACTTCAATGTCGCCGGGTTTATGGTATTTTGTCACACCTTTCATGTCGAGGGCATCGGTCACGATGAGGCCCCCAAACCCGAGTTCATCTTTCAACAGATCCGTGACGATGAATGGCGACAGGGTGGAGGCCAGTCCTTCTTCAGGCTCCAGTGCCGGGATGTACAGATGGGCGATCATTATGCCTTCAAGTCCCATATTGATCAGTTGCCTGAATGGATATAACTCCATGCTGTCGAGCCGCTCCCTTGAATGGAAGATCAGGGGCAGGGTTTTATGCGAATCGGTGTCGGTATCGCCATGGCCAGGGAAGTGTTTTGCCGTCGCGATAATGCCGTTTTCCTGTAGTCCCTGCATATAGGCCAGTCCCTTGAGCATGACCTGCTCCCGGTCCTGCCCGAAAGAACGCATCCCGATCACGGGATTGGCCGGATTGGAGTTAATGTCGACAACCGGTGCGAAGTTCATGTGTATTCCCATGCGCCTGCACTGCATGGCAATGCTTTGTCCCATCAGGTAGATCAGTCCGTTGTTCCGGATGGCTCCCAGGGTCATCTGGAACGGAAAGCGAATGGTGCTGTCGAGCCGCATGCCGAGTCCCCATTCGGCGTCGATGCTGACCAGCAACGGAGTTTTGGCCATGTCCTGCCAGCGCTTGGTGGCAGCCAGTTGCCGGTGCGGATGGTTTCTGAAAAAACAGACCCCCCCGATGTTGTATTCATCGATATATTTATCGATATAATTGAAATAGTCCTTGCCCGGATCATTCGCCCTGACAATGAATAGCTGCGCAATGCGTTCTTCCCGGCTGAGCGAGTGGAATACCGAGTCGACCCAGAAATCTTCGGGGCTCACCGATTGCCCGGTCAGGTATAAAGGGCAGGAGGTAAAGGCAGCGAGAACAAGAAACCAAAGTCTTTTCATAAGGCTTGAATTCGCCTGTAAAATTAGAAAATATTTGGGTTTTCCGCCTACGCGGCACCACCTTGTTGTGATATGGGCTGTTTACGGGGAAAAGAATGCCGGGGTTTTTGATAAGTTATGGTATATTGTTGATATTTCTTTCCATCCCCTTAAAAAAAAGTATTTAGATTTGGGCAAATAAAACCCGATGGCTGATATAGCATACCTGAAATCAATGTCGTCCCAGGTCAGGCGTGATGTTATCCGAATGGTGCATGGCGCTTCATCAGGGCATCCCGGCGGATCGCTGGGAGCGGCAGATTACCTTGTAGCCCTGTATTTTGAGGCGATGGACCATGACCCCTCCGGCTTTACAATGGACGGCATGGGGCAGGATATTTTCTTTTTATCGAATGGGCACATTTCCCCGGCCTGGTACAGTGTTCTTGCGAGATCTGGCTATTTTCCCATTGAAGAGTTGTCAACTTTCCGGAAGATCGGTACCTGTTTGCAGGGGCATCCCTGCACCGACAAGGGGCTGCCGGGTATCAGAGTGGCAAGCGGATCGCTTGGGCAGGGATTGTCGGTGGCCATCGGCGCCGCCCTGGCAAAAAAACAAAACAATGACCCTAAAACGGTTTATTGTCTCATGGGCGATGGTGAACTGCAGGAAGGACAGCCATGGGAGGCCATCATGTTTGCAGCCGGCAATAAAGTTGATAACATTATCGCCGCTGTGGATTTCAACGGAAAGCAAATCGACGGTTCACTCGAAGATGTATTGCCGCCGGGTGACCTTCGGGCAAAATGGGAAGCATTTGGCTGGCATGTGCTCGAAGCCCGTGGCAATGACATGGATGATGTAGTTACGTCATTGCAAATTGCCATGGCACATACCAGAAAGGCTAAACCTGTCGTTATCCTGTTGCACACCGAAATGGGTTACGGTGTCGATTTCATGATGGGAACGCATCAATGGCACGGCAAGGCACCCAACGATGAACAGGCCGCCAAAGCCCTTGGACAACTGGAAGAAACGATCGGTGATTACCATTAAATCAATATATAGTTGGTAACTGTACTGAAATACCTTATCTGCTTACTGATGTTCCTCGGCTATTTTGGTGTGCAGGCGCAATCCAATATCAGGGAAGAAAAAGAGAAACCGCCTCCTCTCACAAGGATCCTATTCGTTTTCGACGCATCACAGAGCATGTATGGGCGTTGGCAAAGCGATATAAAGATCAATATTGCGCAGAATATACTGTCGGGCCTGCTCGACAGCCTCAAAAACGTTGAAAATATTCAGCTTGCCCTGCGGGTTTATGGACACCAGAAGAATTTTCCCCCCCAGGATTGCGACGATACCCGGCTTGAAGTCCCCTTTGGCGATAATAATGCCATGCGGATTAAAAACATGTTGCGCTATATCAAACCAAGGGGCACGACTCCCATCGCTTATTCACTCCAGCAGGCGGCAGGCGATTTCCCGCCCTGCGAAGATTGCCGCAATATCATCATCCTGATTACCGACGGAATGGAAGAATGTGGCGGAGACCCCTGCGCCGTTTCGCAGTTCCTCCAGAAAGAAGGAGTCATCCTCAAACCATTTATCATTGGCATCGGAAGGGATTTCAGGGAGGCATTCGATTGTGTGGGGACCTATTTCGATGCTTCCAGCGAAGAACAGTTCAATAAAGCGCTCGACCTGGTCATCTATCAGGCATTGAATTCAACAACCGTGCAGGTGAATCTCCTGGATTCTTATAACAAGCCAACGGAAACCAATGTTAATATGACATTTTACGACCGGGTGTCGGGAAGGATCGTATACAATTTCATTCAAACTCTGAACAGTAAAGGGCTGCCGGATACACTGGTCATCGACCACCTGATCGCGTACGATGTCGTTGTCCATACGCTTCCCCCTGTCAGGGCCGACAGTATCATTATCAACCCCGGTCAGCATACCATCATACCCATCCGGGCGCCACAGGGTCAGTTGCGCCTGAAGATGGAGGGTACGGGCTTGCCGGCCCGAAACCTTCAGGCCATAGTAAGAAGGAAAGGCCATTCCGAAACGATCAATGTACAGCAGTTCGGACAGTCAGAAAGTTATATCATCGGCGATTACAGCCTTGAAATACTGAGCCTGCCCCGTATTTATATCGATGAAGTGAATATCGCCCAAAGTTCAACCACTACCGTTGAGATTCCGGTACCCGGCATTGCCGTTATCAACAAATCTGCCCAGGGATATGGCAGCCTGTATCTGGAACAGGAGAATGAATTGATCTGGATATATAATTTCAGGGATAATCCCCTGCAGGAATCCCTGATCCTTCAGCCAGGCAATTACAGGGTTATTTACCGTGCAAAATATGCCGACCGGGCCGTGTATTCGATCGATAAGTCGTTCAGGGTGATATCAGGAAAAACCACCAATGTTAAGATATACCAATAGCAATTTTATGATCCAGACAACTACTGTTGAGAAAAAGGCAACCAGGGAAGGATTTGGCGAAGCACTGCTTGAACTTGGCAGGCGTAATCCGGATGTTGTTGCCCTTTGCGCCGATCTCACCGGCTCTCTGAATATGAATGCTTTTGCGGCTGAGTTTCCCGATCGGTTTTACCAGGTTGGCATTGCCGAAGCCAACATGATGGGATTGGCTGCAGGTTTGACCATTGGCGGGAAGATCCCGTATACCGGCACTTTTGCCAATTTCTCGACAGGCAGGGTCTATGACCAGATCAGGCAGTCGATTGCCTATTCAGGAAAAAATGTGAAGATATGTGCTTCACACGCTGGGCTCACCCTCGGGGAGGATGGAGCAACCCACCAGATCCTCGAAGACATAGGATTAATGAAGATGTTGCCTGGTATGTCAGTGATCTGTCCTTGCGATGCGAATCAGACACGGGCTGCAGCCATTGCCATCGCCGATGTTGAGGGGCCTGTATATCTTCGTTTTGGCAGGCCGGGCTGGCCGAATTTTACAGCCTTCGACCAGGATTTCATGATTGGCAGGGCAGAACTGCTGCGGGAAGGCAGCGATCTGAGCATTTTTGCCACCGGCCATATGGTATGGATCGCCCTCAAGGCTGCCGATGTTCTTTTGGAGCAGGGCGTCAGCGCTGAAGTCGTGAACATACATACCATCAAACCCCTGGATGAAGCATTCGTCGTTTCTTCGGTCCAAAAGACCAGATGTGTTGTCACTGCGGAAGAACATTCAGTTTTTGGTGGGCTTGGCGACAGCATTGCTCAGTGCCTGGCCCGTAATTATCCTTTACCCCTCGAAATGGTGGCTGTGATGGATACTTTTGGTGAAAGCGGAAAACCCATGGAGTTGCTTGAAAAATACGGACTTGGGAGTAAAGATGTCGTAGCCGCTGCCATCAGGGCATTAAAAAGGAAATAGGCCTTTCCGGGTTTTTTTGTTTTTTTTCTATAATTTTATTTGTGGAAAGGAATCATTAATATTCCCACAGATGCGGATATTTATTATCGGTTATATGGGGGCAGGTAAGACGACTGTCGGCAGAAGGCTTGCCAGTAGGATCGACATGTTCCATATCGACCTGGATGATGCATTTGAGGAACGATACCGATACAGTATTCCCAGTTTTTTTGACCGTTTTGGAGAAGAAAAATTTCGCGAATTTGAGCATGAATGCCTGAAATGGATCATCAGGGAAAATGAACGGGCTGTTATTTCCACCGGTGGCGGCACGGCTCGCCATAATGATAACATGGCGCTCATGAATGATTCGGGAATTAGTATATATTTGAAGATGCACCCCGCCTCACTGGCACAGCGCTTAAGGCATGCCCGTCGCCTTCGGCCACTGGTCAGGGACGTTCACCACGATGCCATGCTGGATTTTGTTGAGGAGCAGCTGGCAGGTCGTGAAAAATTTTATGAGCGGGCAGATATTATTGTGCAGGGGGAAAGTGTGGATTTGGATGGTTTGGTGGAGGTTTTGGATAATTCGCCTCCAGCCGCCGGCAAGGGCTGGAGGCGAAATGGATAATTCCTTGGTCCATTGAATCTTATCTATTTCGCCTGCGGCCGTTCCAACAGCACAATATTTTCAACATGATGTGTCTGCGGAAACATGTCAACAGGCTGGACAGCGCTGATAATGTATTCCCCGGCTAAGATCGCCAGATCGCGCGCCTGCGTGGCCGGATTGCAACTTACATAAACAATGCGACCGGGCCGGCAGGCAAGGATCTGCCCGATAACCTTTTCGTGCATGCCTGCCCTGGGCGGGTCGGTAATGATCACATCGGGATGCCCGTGCCCGTTTACAAACGAAGAATTAAAAACTTTTAACATGTCGCCGGCATAAAAAGATACATTCCCAATCGCGTTCAAACTGGCATTTTTCCCGGCATCAACAATGGCCTGCTCGTTGTATTCGATGCCAACAACTTTCAGGGCGGCACCCGCTATGTAACAGGCAATGGTGCCGGTGCCGGTATAAAGATCATAAACAATTTCATTTCCCGATAAGGCAGCAAAATCCTTTACAGTCCGGTAAAGTTTCAGTGCCTGCCTGGTGTTGGTCTGGAAAAATGATTTTGGGCCTATCCTGAAACTCAGCCCGTCCATCTCTTCACTGATATAGGAGTTTCCTTTATATGGAACCACTTCAAGGTCGGAAATGTCATCATTGCGCTTGCCGTTGATCACATACATCAACGAAGTGATAGCGGGAAACGTAGCGGCCAAATGGTCGAGCAATGCAGGCCCTTTTATATGGTCCACGTACCGGAAAACCACGATCACCATCAGGTCGCTGCCGGTCGTATTCCGGATGATCAGATTCCTCAGGTAACCATCCCAGTTCCTGGCATCATAAAAGTCGTAGGAATGCTCAAGCGCAAATCTTCGTGCTTCCAGCCTGATGGCATTGGATGGATCGGCCTGCAGGTAGCAATGATCAATGTCGAGAATGCGGTCGAAAATGCCGGGTAAATGAAAACCCAGACCGTTGCTGTTATGCAATTTCTGCCTGTCAGGATCGGGCTTTTCGGTAAACCATCTTCTCGATGAAAAGGTGAACTCCATCTTGTTGCGATAATAATACGGCTGTTCGCAGGGAATGATGGGCATGATTGGTGGCGTGTCTAACTTTCCGATCCGCTGAAGATTATCGGCCACCTGCTTTTGTTTGTAGTGCAATTGGCGCTCATATTTCATGTTTTGCCACCGGCACCCGCCGCAAAGTCCGAAATGAGAGCATTCGGGTTCCACGCGTTCATCAGAATAACGGTGTACCTTTACCGCCCTGCCTTCATAATAGCTTTTCTTCTTTCTGTTTACCTGTATGTCCACCACATCGCCCGGCACTACAAATGGCACAAATATTACCTTATTGCCAACCCTCGCCACAGCCTTGCCTTCCGCACCGGCATCGCTGATCTCTATTTTTTCAAAAAATGGTAACGGCTCTTTTCTGCGCATTTTGTTTCTTTTGCGGCAAAGGTACATTTTCTCCCATGAAAAAACATTTTGGGAACAACTACTTTACGGATGACTGTGGCCCGGGCGTTGTTTAATATGCCTGCCGGCTTCTTCTTCATTTTATCCATATCTTTGCGTATTAAAACCTGCTGTCATGAAAATCCTTCCGATTGATAAGGTCCGCGAAGCGGATGCCTATACCATTGAACACGAACCGGTTGATTCCATTGATCTGATGGAGCGTGCCGCAAAGGCTTGCGTAAAATGGATCACTGAAAACCTGACGCATAAAGACAGGATCAAGATTTTTTGCGGGCTTGGCAACAACGGTGGCGACGGGCTGGCCGTAGCCAGGTTGCTGGCGAAAAAGGATTTCAGGGTTGAGGTTTTTATCGTTCGATATGGAGATCGGTTTTCAGATGATTTTAGCACGAACCTGGATAACCTCAGGTACCAGGGAAAGGTAAAGATCAACGAGCTTGACAATATGGGGCAGTTGCCCGGGAAACTGGATTGCGACTGGGTTGTTGATGCCATTTTTGGTTCGGGCTTGTCGAAGCCGGTAACAGGTTTTGCAGGCGATGTTATTCGCTACATCAATGAGTCCGGTGCAGGGATCATTGCCATCGACATTCCGTCGGGGCTTTTTGCCGATGCATCGAGTGTCGACAGTGGCGGGGCAATTGTGCAGGCTGATTATACCCTCACCTTTGAATTCCCCAAAAAAGCATTCATGTTTGCCGAAAACCTTCCTTATGTGAAGGAATGGGAGATCATGAGCATTAACCTTCATCCCGGCTTTATTAACCAGCTTGAACAAACCGATTATTTCATGCTGAAACCCGATGTTGTGAGATTGCTGAAGAAAAGACGGAAGTTTGATCATAAAGGCCGTTTCGGCCATGCTTTGCTGATTGCCGGCAGTTATGGAAAAATGGGTGCAGCTGTTTTAGCATCGGAGGCCTGCATGCGTGCGGGTGCCGGCCTGCTTACCACACATATCCCTTCCAGAGGTTATGATATTGTTCAGACGGCAGTGCCGGAAGTGATGACCAGTATCGACAGTTCGGAATATGCTTTTACGGAAGGGCCTCCTCTCGACATTTATGACGCAATTGGTGTGGGGCCTGGCATCGGGATGGCCCGGGAAACGCAAAAAGCCCTAAAACTGCTCATACAGAATGCCGGAATGCCCGTTCTGTTCGACGCCGATGCCATCAACATCCTGGGGGAAAACAAGACATGGCTGTCGTTTGTCCCGCCAGGCTCGATCTTTACACCGCATCCCGTGGAATTTGAACGGCTTGCCGGAAAGAGCAGCAACGCCTTTGAAAGAGATCAGCTTCAACGCAATTTCTCGGTTAAATATCAGTCATATGTTATCCTGAAAGGTTATGCCAGCGCCATCACATGTCCCGACGGCAGTTGTTATTTCAACTCCACCGGAAATCCGGGCATGGCCACCGGAGGAAGCGGTGACGCGTTAACCGGCCTTATCCTGGGCTTGCTGGCACAGGGCTATCATTCACTGCAGGCATGCCTCCTGGGCACTTATCTGCACGGGCTCGCCGGCGACCTGGCAACGGAACAACTGGGTTACGAAGCTTCGCTTGCCAGCGATATCATCGGGCACATCGGCCACGCCTATCAATTATTACATCAATAAAAACAGGGAGTATTCATCAGAAGGGCAGCAGGCTGGCAGCATTATGCCACCTTGTTGAGGACATCCTCTTCAACCCGAAGGTTTTCAATAATGAATTGTTGCCGGTCGGGTGTGTTTTTGCCCATGTAAAAGTTGAGCAATTCCTTGATGGAGGATGAAGTTTTCAGGAGAACCGGGTCAAGCCGGATGTTTGGGCCGATAAATTCCCTGAACTCGTCGGGCGATATCTCTCCCAGCCCTTTAAAACGCGTAATCTCGGGATTGGTTCCCAGTTTTTTGATCGCAGCCTGCCGCTCTTCGTCGCTGTAACAGTAAATGGTTTCCTTTTTGTTCCTGACCCTGAACAGGGGTGTTTGAAGGATCTTTACGTGTCCGGTTTTAACAAGGTCGGGGTAGAATTGAAGGAAGAACGTAAGCAGCAGTAACCTGATATGCATTCCGTCAACATCGGCATCGGTAGCGATCACCACATTGTTGTACCTGAGGTTTTCAAGGTCCTCATCGATATTCAGCGCCGATTGCAGGAGGTTGAACTCTTCATTCTGGTATACGATTTTTTTGCTGAGGCCGAAGCAGTTCAGGGGTTTGCCTTTCAGGCTGAAAACTGCCTGTGTTACCACGTCCCTTGCTTTGGTAATTGATCCGCTGGCCGAATCCCCCTCGGTGATGAAAAGGGTTGAGTCGAATGCGCGTTCATCGCTGGTATTGTAGTGGACGCGGCAATCGCGCAGCTTCTTGTTATGGAGGCTGACTTTCTTGACGCTTTCACGGGCCAGTTTTTTGATGCCTGCCAGTTCTTTTCTTTCTTTTTCCGACTGCAGGATCTTTTTATGCAGAGCTTCGGCTGTTTCCGGGTTGCGGTGAAGATAATTGTCGAGGTTCCGTTTTACAATATCCACAACGTAGTTTCGGATCGTCATCCCGCCGGGTTCGATGAGTTGTGAACCCAGTTTGGTCTTGGTTTGCGATTCGAAGATGGGTTCCTGTACCTTGATGGCCACGGCAGCCAGTATGGAAGAGCGTACATCGCTGGTGTCGAAATCTTTTTTAAAAAACTCGCGAATGGTTTTTACGATGGCCTCCTTGAAAGCCGCCAGGTGTGTGCCTCCCTGACTGGTATGTTGTCCGTTGACAAATGAATAGTATTCTTCCCCATATAGTTTGGAACTGTGTGTGAAGGCAAACTCAAGATCGTCTTCCCTGATATGTATGATGGGATAAAGAATGCCGCCGTTTCCGTTGATGTTTTTTTCGAGCAGGTCGTGAAGCCCGTTTTTGGCAAATAAGCGCTGCCCGTTGTATTTTATTGAAAGCCCGTTGTTGAGGAATACATAATTCCACAACATCGTTTCAATGTATTCGTGTATGAAGTGGTAATTGCCAAAAACCTCGCTGTCGGGGGTAAAGGTAACAATGGTCCCGTCGGCTTCATCCGTTTCTTTTTTCACCTTTTCGTTCCGGATGATCTCGCCCCTTTTGAATTCCACGATCTTGGATTTTCCTTCACGGATCGACTGTATGATGAACTGGGAGGAAAGGGCATTTACGGCTTTGCTTCCGACACCGTTCAGCCCTACGGCTTTTTTAAAGACTTTTGAATCGTATTTGGCACCGGTGTTGATCTTTGAAACGCAGTCGATGACCGATCCCAGGGGGATTCCCCTGCCATAGTCGCGTATCCTGACCTGGCCTTCGTTCACTTCCACTTCAATGGTCTTGCCATGGCCCATCACGAACTCGTCAATGGAGTTGTCAATAACCTCTTTAATAAGCACATAAATCCCATCGTCCTGCGAGGCCCCGTCACCCAACTTGCCTATATACATGCCCGGACGCATCCTGATATGCTCTTTCCAATCGAGCGAGCGGACATTTTCTTCAGTATATTTTTCTCCCATATTATCCATTGGCGCAAAAATACTCATTGGTCACATTGTACAAAAAAAAATATTCGAAACTTATCAAACGTGCGCTGTTAACATCTTTCCGTGCAGATGTTAAGTTTTTGGGAAAAGATGAAAAGGTATTTGAAGCTTAAAAGCAGGCGACGATATACGGTATTTTGCATGTTTTTTGCCGTGATATAATTATTCGGCCTGAAATACTAGGCGTTTGTCAATCGTCGGCAGCGAAGGGTCCGATCCAAACTGCCTTTCCCGATCTGAAATCAAGTAGTTTGCAATTGAGTGCAGTTGCAAATTCCCGGCCTTTTTCAAGGGCTTTGTCTCCATCCGGGTCCATTCCGCACTCAATCCTTTCCGATCTGCTGATGATCAGGTCGATCCTGAACCCGCTTTCCACATGCCGGCTGCTGATGCTGGCAACATGCTGATCCTGTACGACCCGCTCAGGATATACGCTCACATATTCAACCGGCGGGATGTTTTTCCAGCGGCCGCTTTTTAAACCCATGAAAGCCAGGTATTCCCGGTATTTCCTGTTTTTCAGGTCGAAAACCCGCCCTTTGAACGTAAAGGAAAATATGAACCCTGCAGGGACCATGACAAACCCGACCCAATCATGCCTGGCAAGGAAATATATTCCCAGAATGATCAGAAGATAACCCAGGATTACAAACTGTGGCGGAAAATAGTTGTGTTTCATAATGCTTCCATTGCCTCTGAACCGGCCCGGCGTTAAGCCAAAAGCAGGTATATCCAAAGGTAAAGGTAAGAAATTTAATTTATTTTGTAAGTGTCTATTATTCAGTATTATAATGAAATGTTTCAAATATGATGGCACCTTGTTATTCTTTTTTAAGAAATATGGAAGTATTTTAATATTACCTTTGTATACTTAAGACGAAAACATGGAAAATGAAAACAAACTGACCTTTCCTGCGCTATTCCGGGAATCAGTGAGGAAATACGGTGATGCCGGCTTCCTGTCCTTTGTAGGCGAAACCCCCATTACATACTCGGCTGCACACGACAAGGTAAACAATATGATGGACCTGTTGAAGAAACAGGGTGTTACTCCTGGCGACAAGGTAGCTGTGCTGGGTGCCAACATGCCCAACTGGGGTATTTCCTACCTGGCCATTACCTCCCTTGGCGCGGTGGTGGTGCCGCTGCTGCCTGAATTCAGCCGTGATGAGGTCAACAATATCCTTCAGCATTGTGGCGCGAAAGGCGTCGTGGTGTCGGAAAAACTTCAGGAAAAGGTCAATACATCTGATGACAGGGGAATTCGTTTTGTCGTTGGCATGGAAGAACTCGCGATTGTTAAAGCCGATGATTGTGAACCCCTCGAATATGATGCAAAGGTGGAGGAAGATGATCTTGCCGCCATCATCTATACCAGCGGTACAACCGGAAAATCAAAAGGGGTGATGCTGACCCATAAAAATATATGCTTCAACGCCATAAAGGGAAGGGAAATACAGCCTTTATCGGTTGGTGACAAAATGCTGTCGATACTGCCCCTTTCACATACTTACGAAAATACCCTGGGCTTAATATTGCCAATGATCGGTGGTGCCTGTGTTTATTACCTCCGCCAGGTCCCCTCGCCGGCCGTATTGCTGCCGGCCATGCAGGAAGTCAGGCCAACGGCCATGCTTTCGGTTCCGCTCATTATCGAAAAGATTTTCAGACTCAGGGTGCTTCCGAAATTCACCAAATCGCCCATCATGCGGACGCTGTACGGGGTTCCGTTCATCAGGAAACTGTTGCACCGGGCTGCAGGCCGGAAACTGAAGAAAAGCTTTGGCGGCAGACTTAAATTCTTTGGTATCGGTGGTGCCAAACTCGACAAGACGGTTGAAGAATTCCTCATCGAAGCAGGCTTTCCCTATGCCATCGGTTACGGACTTACCGAAACCTCACCCTTGCTGGCCGGGGCAAATGCCAAAAATACACGGCTTCAGTCAACGGGCCCGGCTATCAGCGGGATCGAACTCAAGATCAATGATCCCGACCCCCTTACGGGCGAAGGCGAGATCTGGGCCAGGGGTCCGGTCATCATGAAAGGCTATTACAATGAACCCGAACTGACAGCAGAGGTGATGACACCTGATGGCTGGTTCAAAACCGGCGACCTGGGGATGATGGATAATAACGGATACCTCTATATCAAAGGCCGCCTCAAAAACATGATCCTTGGCGCCAGCGGTGAAAATATCTATCCGGAGGAGATCGAATCACTGATCAATAATTTCCGCTTCGTTCTGGAGTCGGTCGTTATCGAGCAAAAAGGAAAACTAGTGGCACTGGTACACTTTAACAGGGAGGAGATCGAAAAACGTTATCAGCATCTGAAAGAGGAGATCACCGATCATCTTGAGGCAAAACTGGATGAACTGCAAAAGGAGTTGCATGTTTATGTCAACGCCAGGGTGAGCAAGTTTGCACAACTCAAAGCGATCATCATACATGCTGAGCCTTTTGAGAAAACGGCCACGCAAAAGATCAAGCGTTTCATCTACGGTTGACCGCTTCTGCCGTGATTATCATCCGGCAGACATTTTCTTGCTTTTTTTATTCCCGGAACGTTTCCTGATCGCCAGGACCATAAAGCCAGGAGGGGCCATGATGATAGTTGGCAGCGTTGACTCGAAGGGGCGCGGTGTCCCTTTTATACTGTGGACAATGTAAACCATGACAATGGTGAGGATGGCAACGGAAAGTGTGGATGTGGCTATGGCCAGGGGCCTGTTTTTAATGGAAAGCACAAGGCCGTAAAGTATCCTGATCAGCATTCCGCCAAACAGAAAGGTGTATGCAGCCTGTTTGAGGGCGGCCGTGGTGGCCGGCCACCAGCCGTATGAGGCATTGATGATCCATACGATCATGCCCATCACCAGGGCACCGGCAAACCCCATTTCAATATTGATGAAGCGTGAGACGAAACGTATGAATATATTCTTGTTCACCAGGTTGTTGTACCTTAAATGAAATTGGCAGTATTCAGCAAAATTACGATTAAGGATTGAACGGTTTTTTCCAATTGCGATATTATTTCTTCCTTTTCCCTGGAGGCCTCCCGTAACGTTTCCTGTTTTCCGCCGGCTTGTCGCCCGGCTGCGGCCCCTCGCCAAGCTCTGCCGGCAGGGGTATTTTCATGATCTCTTTGCCAATGAGACTTTCGATACGTTTTAATTTATACAAGTCGTCCCTGTTGATGAGGGTAAGCGCAATACCCGTGGTTTCAGCCCTCGCTGTGCGGCCTACCCTGTGCACATAGTCTTCCGCATCGCCGGGCGCATCATAATTGATCACAAGGTTGATGTCCTTCACGTCAATACCACGGCTCATCACATCCGTGGCCACGAGTATCCTCAGTTGCCTGGCCCTGAACCTGCCAAGCACTTCTTCCCTTTCGTTCTGGTTCAGGTCGGAGGAAATGCCGGCTGCATCGAAGCCCTGTTTCTTCATACTCCTCACGATTTCCGAAACTTTCTTTTTCGTCGAGCTGAAAATAAGAATGCTTCTGCATTCCGGCTTGTTGCTGATCAGCAGGTTGATCAGGGGTGTTTTTTGTTCATCGTGCGCAAGGTAAACGGCCTGCAGCACACCTTCGGGGGGTTTGGCTACCTCCATGCTCATTTCAAGCGGGTCCTGCAGTATCTTTTTCGTAAGCTGTCTGATGGCTTGAGGCATGGTGGCGCTGAACATGAGTGTTTGCCGTTTTTTCGGCAGATAACTGATGATGCGCATGATATCGTCGTAAAACCCGATATCGAGCATGCGGTCGGCTTCATCGAGCACCAGGTGTGTGATCGTGTTGAAATTCACATATCCCATCGTCAGGTGTGAGATGAGCTTGCCGGGTGTGGCAACGATGATGTCAGCTCCCTGGCTGAGCGAGCGCCTTTCCTGTTCCCAGTCAACACCGTTGCCTCCGCCATAAACAGGCAGGGAGGATACATTCGTGAAATAGGAAAACCCGTTCACCTGCTGGTCGATCTGCAGGGCCAGTTCCCTGGTCGGCACCAGTATCAGCACCCTGGTGCCCCCGGTGTTTTCTTCGATCAGCTTATGTAAGATGGGCAGGATGAAAGCGGCTGTCTTGCCGGTCCCGGTCTGGGCACAGCCGATCAGGTCGCGCCCTTCCATGATCGGCGGAATGGCCATTTCCTGTATAGGTGTGGTTTTCTCAAAGCCCATGTAAGAGATGGCTTCGATCAGTTGTTCGTTTAATCCGAGTTCGCTAAAATTCATTTGGAAATGATATTAAAAATGCCTGCTGAATATGGCAAATATATAAAAACCCTGCAAGCAGTCCGGGAGGGGACCGTCAATCGACCAGCCCATCCGGTACAAAGTTTATTTTTTCGATTCTTTCTTCTCCCTGAGCTTTTTCAACACCTCCTCCTGAAGGGAAGCAGGCATCGGCTCATAACGGAAAAATTCCATGGAGTAATTTGCGCGGCCGCTCGAAAGGTTTCTTAACTGGGTGGCATAACCAAACATCTCCGACAGGGGGACAAAGCCGTTCAGCTTTTGGGCTCCTTTCCGGTACCTTCGCATGGCCTCGATCTTCCCACGCTTACGGTTCAGGTTGCCAACCACTTCACCGATATAATCGTCGGGCGTGTTTACTTCAAGTTTCATGATGGGCTCGAGCAATTGTGGTGCTGCCTTCAAAAAACCCTGTTTAAACCCGATGGCGGCACAGGTCTGGAAAGCCATGTCGGAGGAGTCGACCGGGTGATGGGCACCGTCAATCAGTACCACCTTTACGTCGATCACGGGGAAACCCGATAAAACACCCGACTCAATGACTTTTCTTATGCCTTTGTCGACAGAAGGGATGAACTCGTTCGGGATCACCCCGCCCTTGATCTGGTTGATGAATTCATAACCCTGACCGGGGTTTGGCTCAATACGCATTACGGTATGGGCAAATTGTCCTTTGCCGCCTGTTTGCTTTATATGACGGTAGTTTGATTCGACCTCTGCCGAGATTGTTTCCCTGTAGGCTACCGCCGGCTCGCCCACCTCTACCTTCACCCCGAATTCTTCCTTGATCCGGTCGATGATGATCTCCAGGTGCAGCTCGCCCATGCCGGAAATGATGGTTTCTTCCGTTTCATGGTCGAAACGTACATTGAAAGAGGGGTCTTCGTTGGCAAGCTTTGAGAGCGCTTCGCCAAGTTTGCTCTGGTCTTTCCTGCTTTCCGGCAATATCTTAAGCTCTATCACCGTGGGTGGTACATGGATGGATTCGAGCAGCAATTCATTGGCGGGGTCGCAGAGGGTGTCGCCGGTCTTGGTCAGCTTCATGCCGATCAGTGCCACGATCTCACCCGGCCCGGCCGAACTGATCTCTTCCCTGTCTTTCGCCCTGATACGCATGATCCGGCCTATCCGTTCATGTTTTCCCTTCGACGAATTATAGATCTGCATGCCATTCTTCAACTCACCCGAAAAGATACGGATAAAGGTCTGCTGGCCCACATAAGGGTCGTTGATCAGCTTAAAGGCCAATGCCGAAAAAGGCTCGTGTACGGATGGGTTCCGGGTATGTGTTTTGTCTTCATGTACCGTGTCGAGACCAATCACAGCGCCCACGTCGATGGGTGAGGGCAGGTAGTCGACAACCGCATCCAGCAGCAATTGTATGCCCTTGTTCTTATAGGCGGCACCGCAAAATACAGGGGTGATCATCAGCTTGAGCGTAGCCTTGCGTGCTACTTTGATCAGTAGTTCTGCCGGAACTTCCTGCTCACCGAGGTATAGGTCGGCCAACTCGTCGTCGAAATCAGCCAGCTTCTCAACCATGAACTGCCTGGCCGCTTCCGCCTGCGCGGCATATTCAGCCGGTATGCCGATCTCACCCCGTCCTTCTTCGGTAAAGGTATAGGCTTTCCGCCTGACGATGTCGATGGTGCCCAGGAATTCCTCTTCTGCTCCCATGGGCATCTGGAAGGGGATGGCATTGGCATCGAGGTATTTGTTCATTTGTGCAACAGCCTCCTGGAAATCGGCACCGGTACGGTCCATTTTGTTGATAAAAGCAATGCGGGGAACCCGGTAGCGGTCAGCCTGGTTCCAAACGGTCTCGCTCTGCGGTTCAACACCCCCCACAGCACAGAAAACTGCCACCATCCCGTCGATCACGCGAAGCGAACGCTCCACCTCAATGGTGAAATCGACATGCCCGGGCGTGTCAATAATGTTGATCTGGTGCTCTCCCCACATGGCCGTGATGGCTGCAGAGGCAATGGTGATGCCTCTTTCCTGCTCCTGTTTCATGAAGTCCATGGTGGCCTGCCCGTCATGCACCTCACCCATTTTACGCGATACGCCGGTAAAAAAGAGTATCCTTTCCGTTACGGTGGTCTTTCCTGCATCGATATGGGCTGCAATGCCTATATTTCTTAGTTTTGTCAGTGACATTCCTTGTATAATCTTAATAATTGTTCATGTTGGCTTTACCTGAGGGAAGCCTGTCTCTCAAAAAATGGCTGCAAAGGTAGTATTTCCGCTGATGTGGCGGGATTAAATTTTTATTAAGTAAATTTGGTCATTCCCTATTGTTTGTTAAACAAATGCGGGGCCCGGATGTTCACGGGTTTCTGTTGACAACACAGGCTATTTACCTTTTCTGCCGAACGAGAATGCATTGATCATGGTGAAATAGGGTTTTTTTACCGGGGGCTTGAAGTATCCCTGCTTTACCATCCCCAGGTCTTCTATGGTGTAAAAGGCCTGCGGGTCATGCGCATGGATGGTGCCCAGGGCCGCCTTCAGGTTTTTGCGTTTCATGATGGATAAAAACACCCGAATGGGACCGGACATGCCTTCGGCATTCAGCACGGTTACGCCAAATGACGATTTCCTGAGGGCCTGTATCACGGCATCGCCCTGCTGCTTTACAAAAACCCTGATGATCACATGGCCTACCGAAAGCCAGTCGTCGATCAGCATCCCCACATAATTGCCGGTTGCAAAACCCAAGCCGTAGGCCAGGTAACACATGTAATTGTCGAGATGCTGCATGATCTGCCGGATGGCGATCAGCCAGATGATCACCTCGAAGAACCCGAGCAGGGGTGCCAGCAGCCTGAAGCCTTTCGAAATATAGATCAGCCGCAGTGTGCCGATCGAAACATCCAGTACCCTGGCCGTAAAGATCATTAAGGGAATGAGAACCCAGGTCATCGTCCACGATCCGAAAAATTCTTCCATGACTCTATATGTTTTGATGATGATTGACACTGCAAAATTACATTCAGGAAAAGATGTTTGACAACTTATTTAAAATATTTTCTGATCAGCCCTGTTTTCTTAACTTTGCATCTATCGGCACGGCTGTCTTTATAACAGGCAATCAGGTATGCAGGTTTCTTTACTGAAAAATATCCATCAGCAACCATCATGGTGGCTGGCAGGGATCATACTCCTGGCTTCCGGCATTTATATGCCTGTTGTGAACCATGGATGGATCACGGGTGCCGATCAGTTTTTGTTTGTCGATAACCCCCTCTTGCATCACTTAACGGTTGGTAATCTTGTTAAGCTTTTCCTGTCGCCGGTCTTTGGCAATTACCAGCCACTCGCCCTTGCCTCCCTTTTACCCGGTATGGCGGGGCCGGATGAAATGCCCCTGCGTACCCTTCACCTGCTTAACCTTTTCCTTCACCTGCTGAATGTCATCCTGCTTTTCAGGCTGGCACAGATGCTGACGGGCAGTGTGCTCACGGCAGCAATAGCTGCGCTGCTGTTTGCCGTGCACCCCCTGAATGCCGAGGCAGTGGCCTGGATTTCGGCACGCGGACAGTTGCTGGGCAGTTTTTTCTTTCTTGCCGGGGCAATTACCTACCTGTACCGCCTTCGTCACAGGAAGAAATATCATTTTTGGCTCATCACCTTGTTCTTTTTGCTGGCGCTGCTGTCGAATCCCGTGGCCATCGTATTTCCCCCGGCGCTTCTGCTGATTGATTATCTGGATCGAAGAGACCTTCGCACAGCCCTTTCCGAAAAACGGCTGTGGCTGCTTATGAGCTTTGTCTTTGTGGGGATATCTGTTTATGCGCTATCGGTTATGGATGCGGATATCATGCCGGAGGAGCGTTCTTTCCCGCAGAATGTGCTCGTGGGGCTCTATGCCCTGGCCGTACTGCTGCAAAAATTTGCCCTGCCAGCAGGCCTTTCGGCTTTTCATCCCCTTCCGGGCGTATTCTCTCCGGCTGTTATCATTATCATGCTATTGCCTTTTGTTTTGTGGCTCCCGGTATTATTGTTTTTCAGAAGGCAGCGGGCGCTGATATCTTCATTGCTGTTTTTTTTCCTGGCCGGGACGGCTTCGCTTATATTCACTTTCTACGGACCGGGATCATTCCGCGAGAGCCAGGCCTACCTGGCATGTATGGGGTTGTTCATACTGGCCGCGGCGGGCTGTAAAGCGGTACTCAACAAAGGTTTTTTGCATCCTGTGGCGACCCATGTTGCCATCACGACGGCCGTATTCGCCATCGTCATTTTGCTGGGATGGATGTCGTTTCAAAGGCATGGCATTTGGGATAACAGCGAGCGCTTATGGACTTCGGTCATTGAGCGCTATCCCGATCATCACCATGCATTTTTTATGCGGGGCGATTATCATGCGGCGAACGGGAATTTTGTCAGGGCCAGGTTTGATTATGCCCGGTGTATTGAAAGAAACCCCGATGCCTATATGGCCGTCAATAACATCGGGCTTATATATATGGAAGAAGGGGATCTGCGTCTGGCCATTGCAGAATTCAGCAAAGCCATCGAAATCAACGGCAGTTATTACAAATCATACATGAACAGGGGGGTGGCGCATATGCGCCTGGGCAAAAACGATCCTGCACTTGACGATATCAATGTGGCCGTTGCACTAAAACCTGCCGAGCCGCTGGTGTATTTTAACCGTGCCCTGGTATACCAGCGGAAAAATTCATTGCCCGATGCCATCATTGATTTTGGCAAAGCCATTGAACTTGACCCCCGAAAGGTATTGTATTACAAGGAACGCGGTAAGGCATATGTATGGATGAGGGATTTCAGCAGTGCCGAACGGGATTTTACGAAAGCCATCAGCCTTAATCCCGCCGATGCGGAGATGTGGTTCAGGCGGTCGCTGGCAAGGGTGTCGCAGGAAAAATTCGACAAAGGGCTGCAGGATGCGCTCATGGCCAGGAAACTGGGATTTGCCGTTGAGGAGGAATATATTAAAGGACTGACCCTGCAGGTACTCAAAGACGAACTGCCATCCCGGGAATGAATACCGGACCCGGGGTATCATGATAAAAAAAGCCCCCCGCTTGTGCGGAGGGCTTCAGTCTTCTAATCTGATATACCTTAAACTATGCGAGTTTAACATTCACAGCATTGAGACCTTTTTTGCCTTCGGCAAGATCAAATGTTACTTCGTCATTTTCCTTAACCTCGTCGATGAGGCCTGTTGCATGGACAAAGTATTCTTTGTCTGATTCTTCGTCTTTAATGAACCCATATCCTTTTGAGTTATTAAAGAATTTTACTGTTCCTTTATTCATTGTATTAGATTATTAATTTCCGCAAAAGTACATATATAAATTAAAAATCATACAAATTATCTGAATTTTATTTTTTTAGGCTGTGTGCAACTGCCTTTTAAGGGTTTTATAATATACTTTCAGACGGGTAAATAGGTTGGGTTTCGGGATTATGCGGTTTGTTTTTTTGCAGGCTTGATCCATTTTTATAAATTTGGTCAGCAATTACGAAAAAATGGAAAAGAAGCTGGCTAAGGGTACATCCCCCCGGAATATAATAATACTCGCACTTTTACTTGTGCCTGTTTTTTTTGTCAATAATCGCGATTCGCACGACTGGGGGGGCGACTTTGCCATGTATATCATGCAGGCGGGCAATATCGTGAAGGGTTTGCCGCAGGCTGAAACACCCTATGTCTACAACCCGGGTAATCCGGTATTGGGCCCGCCGGCATATCCCATTGGTTTCCCCCTCCTCCTGAGTCCGGTCTATGCCGTTTTTGGCAACAATGTTGCAGTTTTTACATACTGGATCACTTTGTTTCTCTTTGCGTTCGGATTGGTCACCGCAGCCTGGCTCAGGAAGTATTTCAGCGACCTGATAGCCGTTTTTCTGGTGCTCATCATCGTTTACAACCCATGGACCCTCAACATGAAACTTGAGATCATGTCTGAATTCCCTTTTGCCCTGCTCATGGTGCTGCTGGTATGGCTTTATGGAAAATGCGAAAACGGCCCTTACTGGATGTGGGTGGTATTGGCGGTATTGGGCGGACTGCTCATCTCGGTGAGGACCATTGGTTTCGTTTTTCCCCTTGCCCTGTTTGCATACCTGATAAGGCGGCGCTTTATCGACCGGGAAAACCGGCTCACCGGAAAACGCCTGTTTGCTTTCCTGGTCCCCCTGGGAGCGGTATTGGTATATTTGCTTCTTAACAGGCTTGTTTTTGCGGTTCCGCAGGCCGATGGGGGGTCCTATACCGGCATCTGGGACGGGGATGAGAAATTATATGCCACGGTTTTGTACAACCTTGCCTATTATACCGAACAGTTCAAGTTTTTCTTCTCCCCCTGGGGTGGTTCGTGGAATTTCCTGCCGCTCATGCTCAAGGCGGCAATATTTACCTTTACCCTGCTCGGGATGATCCGCAGTTTTGCACGGAAATGGGAACTTGCTGACATGGTGGTGATCCTTTACCTCCTGGTACTATTGGTGTATCCCTACAGGCATGCAGGTATTCGTTTCCTTTTCCCGCTGATCCCTTTGCTGATGGTTTACCTGGTGAGGGGGCTTGAGTCGGTTAGTCTTTTCCCCGGCATCAGAAAGCAGTCAAAGACCGTATTCCTGGGCCTGCTGGTACTGGTGTCATACCTGAACATGTTCTGGTATATCATCCATACCGACCATCAGACCCTGCCCGGCCCGCAGGAAAAGTCATCGCAGGAGGCTTTTGCGTATATCAGGGATCATACACCTGCCGACGCGGTCATCATCTTTGCCAAACCACGTGTGCTTGCATTGTATACCGGAAGGCAAAGCATCGCGAATCATAAGGAATTGCCGGCAAGGGATATCGCCGACCTGATCTTTGAATACGGCGTTAACTATGTGCTGGTCCATGAAGAGGTGTCGGATGAGGCAATTAAGGATTTTATTTACCGGCAGGATTATATTTGCGAATACTACTGGAGTAACGATAAATTTGTATTGTACAGGGTTGTGATACAATCCGGGACCGGAAGTATACCGGGTTAAAGGAATCATGGATGGGAAAACTGAAAAAACTGATAACTGCTTTTGGCCTGCTGGCTAAAAGGCCATACCTGATCAACAGGGTGATTGATGACGACAGGGTATGGCAGCGGAGACTTGAAAAAAAATTTGGCATCACTGCTTTTCCTGAAATTGCCTTTGCGAATTTCTGCAAAGCGGGGATGAAGGTGTATCCCTTTGCCTTCCTCGAGGGTGGTTCGCTGCCTACCGACCTGGCATTGTTGCGCTCGCTGGCGGCCGGTGTGGAAGATTGCCGCTATTTCGAGATCGGGACCTGGCGCGGTGAAAGCGTGGCCAACGTGGCCGAAGTTGCCCGGAAATGCACCACACTCAACCTTTCGCCAGGTCAGATGCTTGGCCTGGGCCTCGATCCCGACTATGTAAGCCAGCATGCCATGTACTCCGGCGGGCTTTCCAATGTTACCCATATCGAAACCGATTCGGCAGATTTTGATTTTGCCGGCCTGGACGAAAAATTTGATCTTATCTTTATCGATGGCGACCATCACTATGGATCCATCAGGCAGGATACCGAAAAAGTGTTCGCCCATCTGGTGCATGGCCATAGTATTATTGTATGGCACGATTATGCATGGCAGCCCGGAAATGTTCGGCACGAGACCATGGCGGCTATCCTTGATGCAATCCCGCATGAATTTCATCATAAACTGTATGCGGTGCGCAATACCCTGTGCGCCATCTTTCACCCCGGTGAATTCAAAACTTCACCCTCTTCCGGCATGGCATTGAAAGAAGAAGCTTTTGAATTGATCCTGAAACAGCCGGGAATGGAGGATGCAGGCTAGGCTTCTAAGCCACCGGATACACCGGCATTTTCCTCCTCCGTTTTGTTCTTGTCAAGATCCCTGCGGAGATGATCCATCACGTATCCCTTGCTCATCGGGATCCCCATCATATGCGCTGCCCTGGCGATCATATGTGAGGCTACGGGAGCGGTGGCGACAATAAACACCATGACCAGCACCGAGGCAATGAGGGTGTTCCAGCTAAAACAGCTTATGATAACCGCTAAAAGATAAAATACGATTCCCAGCGAGGAAGCTTTGGTGATGGCATGCATGCGCATGTAAACATCTTGCAGGCGGATGACGCCCAGGGCGGCCACCAGCATGAACAGCGACCCCAGGATGATCATGCCCGATACGATCCATTCAGTCATTTTTTACAGTCTTTTTTAAATATTTTGCAAATGCAACGGTACCCATAAATACGATCAGCGCAATGACCAAAGCCACATTGATGTATATGGTTTCTCCCGTAATAATGATCAGCGTCAGCACAATGCCAATGGTGGCGCTTGCCACGAGGTCGATCACGATGATCCTGTCGGGAATGCTTGGCCCCCTGATCAGGCGGTACAGGGCGGCCAGGTATGTGAGCGAAAGGCAAACCAGCGAAAAGTTCAGCGCAAAGCTCAAAACGGTATTTGGAGCGGGTATCATTCGAATATGCGTTTTATTTTCTTTTCAAATTTTTCTTTTATGTTTCTTTCAAAACTTTCGGGATCTTCCAGGTACATCACATGGACATAAATGTATTTGTGATCGGGGGTGAGTTCGATGATCAGGCTTCCGGGCGTCATCGAAACCAGGTTGATCATGGTCATCAGTGCCGTCGGGCTGCTGATGTCAATCCCGATCCTGATAATACCATGTGTAAAGGTTTTTTTCGGACGGATGATGTCGCGTGCCAGCAGCACCCCCGAAAGCAGCATTTCCTTAAAATAGAATAAGATGAAAAGCAGCAGGCGGAAAAGGCGTATGCTTATGTTTGTAATCTTTTTCATCTTCAGTTATTTGATAACGGTATTGATATATAATCCTGCATCCAGCACCTGCCTGCCTGCCTCGAAGAAATGGTCTGATAAGTGGCCTGTCGCCAATCCGAAAAGTATGATCAGCACTACCATGGCAATGGTAGCATAGAATGCGGATGGCGGCAGGGGGTTTTTCTGCATTCCTGTTTCCTTTCCCGGGGGATTTTTCCACACGGCTTCGTTCCAGATCTTGATCATGGAAAAGAGGGTGATGATGCTGACGGCGATGGCGATGGATGTGATGATCCATGCACCTTCGGTAAAGCCCCCGTAAATAAGGAACAGTTTGCCGAAGAAACCGGGCAGGGGAGGGATGCCCGCCAGCGATAAGGCCGGCAGAAGGAAGAGAAAGGCCAGCAGCGGGAAGTCCCTATATATCGACCCCAGTGCATGAAGGTTGTAAGTACCCCTGTATTTGTACATCAGCCCCCCGGCCATGAAAGTGGCTGTTTTCGAAAGCATATTGTGCACCATGAAATAGATGGCGCCCCCCAGCCCGGCCACCGTGGCCAGCCCCAGTCCCATGATCATGTAACCGATCTGGCTGATGATATGGAATGACAGGATCTTGCGGATATCATAGGATGATGCGGCCATCAGCACCCCCGAAACCATCGTGATGCCGGCAATACCCATTACAAGGTAGTAAAAGACGTTGATGTCGGAAATGACAAAAAGACAGTAAAAACGAATGATCACATATACCCCCACCTTGGTGAGTGTACCGGCAAGAAATGCCGTAATGGCTACCGGAGGAGTGGGGTAGGAGGCAGGAAGCCAGAAAAAGAAAGGGAAAAGCGCAGCCTTGATCCCAAATGCTATAAAGAAGAGCATCAGGGAGCTGTTTATCAGCTCGATGTGTTCAGATTCACGCAACCTTACAGCCAGGTCGGCCATGTTGAGCGTGCCGGTCTTGCCATAGATGAGGCCAATGGCCGTCAGAAAGATCACCGATCCCACCAGGTTCAGCACTACGTATTTGATGGATCCGCGAAGCTGCTTTTTCTCCGCACCCAGGGTCATCAGTACAAAAGATGAGATCAGCATTACCTCGAACCATACATAGAGGTTGAAGATGTCGCCCGTGAGGAATGATCCGTTCACCCCTCCGATAAGGCCGTGTATAAGAATATAGAAACCGGCCTTCCGGCGGGTCCTGTCAAGAAATCCTGTTGAATAGATGGTTACCAGCAGTGAAAGCAAGGCCGTGGTGAGGAGCATGATGGCCGAAAACAGGTCAGCCACGAAGGTGATGCCGAAAGGTGCCGGCCAGGCGCCTGCCTGCATGGCGAAAGGACCGTGTTTCATCACCAGCCACAGTATGTAAGCCGCCAGCAGGGTGAGAATGCCCATCGAGACAATGCTGATAAGCTGCTGAAGGCGTTCACGCCTGTAGCTGAACAAGAGGAGCACGATGGCTGAAAGGGGCAATATTACAGGGATGAACAATATCATGACTGATCATTTTCGGCAAGCTCGTCGAGGTCGACGGTGCCTGTTTCCTTATAAAAACGGTATACCAGCACAAGCGAAAAAGCAGTGATGCCCAGGCCGATGACGATGGCCGTGAGTATGAGTGCCTGGGGAAGCGGGTCGGAGACGGTGGCCAGGTCGACAGAACCATCGGCATCTGTAAATGCCGGCTTCCCGATCCGAAGCCCTCCCGTAACGAACAGGAGCAGATTGGTGGCATGGCTCAGAAAGATGATGCCAAGCACCAGCTTCACGATGCTCCTTCTCAGGAACATGTATATGCTCGCAGCATAAAGAAAACCGATGATCACAGCCAGCAACGTTAGCATATTATCCTTCCTCCATGATTGAAAGCATGACCAATACCAGCATTCCCGCCACCACAAGGAACACCCCTGCATCGAAGAGCAGTGGTGTGCCCAGCTTCAGCGATGCCTGCCATGGCAGGGGCACCGTTACCCATATTCCCTCCAGGAAGGCAGATGGCTTGAAAACAAGGGCGATCAGACCGCTGCCCAGGCTAAGCAAAAGACCCAGGGCGATGCTGAAAAATGGCTTTACCAGCCTTTGCTTCTTCGCCTGTTCAGCCCCGAAGGCCATCCCGTAAAGCACAAATGCAGATCCGGCCAACAGCCCGCCGATAAACCCGCCCCCGGGATGGTTATGCCCCCTGGCCAGCACGAGCAGGCTCAGGATGAGCAACACGTACTTTAAGTGGATGGCCGCTATTTTTAATATCTCTGATCGCATCCTATTCGCCAGGTTTAAGTTTCACCTTTAATAATGCATATATGCCAATGGCCGCCAGTGCCAGTACCGAGATCTCCCCCATGGTGTCGAGTGCCCTGAAATCAACCAGTATCACATTTACAATGTTTTTCCCGTAGGCCAGTCCGTAACTGTTGGAACTGAAAAAGTCGGATATCTTGTCTTCGGGCGACACCCCACCCGCCCTGATCACCAGCAGGGTCATGAATCCGCCGAAAACAAGGGCGACCAGGCCATCGCGTACCCGGCTGCCGGTTTTTGAGAAGTTCAGGTATTTGGGCAGGTGATATACCACCATGGCTCCAAGGATCACCATGAGCGTTTCAACCATGATCATGGTGATGGCCAGGTCAACGCCACTGAACGTGATGAAGATCACGGATATCCCGAAACTGACCAGGCCGATGGAGATCAGTGCGATCAGCCGCGAACGGGCCGTAACTGTAAAAATGGTTGAAATAATGATGAGCCCGGCAATGGCAAAGTAAAAGAAAGGCACCGTCTGAAGCGATTCATGCCGGAAATCATGAAAGGGAATGCGCAGCAGCATGTACCATATCAGGACAGAAGTGGCTGTAAAAATGGTCATCAGGTAAAAGCGGTGATAGCCGTGCTGTATAAAGCTGGTCTTTTTGCCGGTCAGGTATATAAAGCCCCTGATCATGCTGAAGAATCCCTTCGAGAGCCGGGTGCGGAAATAGCGCAGGGTGATGTACCCTGCCACTTCCAGCGTCCATTTCTTGTATATGAAGAGCAACACTCCGATGGCGATGGTAAAAGCGCTCAGCAGTAGTACAAGGTTGAATCCGTGCCATATCTTAAGGTCAATGGAACCTGCTTCGGGGTTGATGGCCAGCACGGCGGGTGTGGCAAGGCTGCTTTCGATAAGGTCCGGGAAAAGCCCCATGAAAAGGCTCAGAAATACCAGTATGGCCGGGCCGGTGAGCAGCGAAATGTCAGGTTCGAAAGGTTTTTTGGCATAAACGGCTTTCTTCCCCCAGAAAACATCAATGGCCAGCCTCATCGATACAAAAACCATAAAGATGTTCGCCATAAATCCCAGTATGAGAACAATATTGGCGGCACCCGGGGCATTGATCTTCGCTTCATATATCAATTCCTTTCCGATAAAGCCCAGCATGGGGGGCAGCCCGGCCATCGACAGCAGGGCCAGGATCATGATCAGGGTGGCCACCGGCATGTAACGGTGCAACTGCCCAAGCTGCCTGATATCGCGGGTGCCGGTTTTTTTCTCGATGTTGCCTGCCATCATGAACAGGGTGGCTTTGTATAGGGCGTGCACCAGCAGAAAGATGATAAAGGCCTTCATTGAGTATGTGGTGTTGGTGCCGATCAGCAGCACCAGGGTGCCCAGGGCGCTGACAGTGGTGTAGGCGAGCACCTTCTTGATGTCGTCCTGCGTGATCGAAAGCCAGGCACCGACGAACATGGTCACGGCGCCGAATACCGACAAGGTATAGAACCAAAGCTCTGAACAGTCCATGAGCGGATTCAGGCGTGCGAGCAAAAATATACCTGCCTTCACCATGGTGGCGGAGTGGAGGAAGGCACTCACCGGCGATGGGGCCTGCATGGCCCCGGGCAGCCAGAAGTGGAAGGGAAAGATGGCGGATTTGGTGAACGCACCGATCAGGATAAGGATCAGTACCGGCACAAAGAGGTCACTGTCGGCCAGCAACTGCGGGTTCGACATGATCACTTCCAGCTCAAAGGAGCCGTAAGGAATGGACAAAAGGATGAAGCCGGCCAGCAGCGCCAGTCCTCCAAAGCCTGTGATGAGAAGGGCCTGCAAGGCCGCATCCCTTGCCGCCGGCTTTTCGTACTTAAAACCGATCAGCAGAAAAGAACTGATGCTGGTGAGCTCCCAGAAGACAAAAAGGCAGATGAGGTTCGATGAAAGGACCAGACCCAGCATGGCGGCCATGAAAAAAACAAGGTAGCCGAAAAAACGGCTCGTCTTTTCATAGGACCGCATATAATAGCCGGCATAGATCAGGATAAGTCCGCCGATGCCGGTCACCAGCAGGGCGAAAAGCAGGCTGAGCCCGTCGAGCCGGAAACTCAGGCTGATATCCGGATAAGGTATCCAGTTGTGCTTTTCGGTAATCACGGCACCGGCTGAAATATCGGGCAAAAGGGTGATGAAATAGACGAAAATGAGCAGAGGCAGAACAGACAGTATCCAGCCGCTGTACCTGCGCAAATACAGGTTCACAAAGGGGGCGGCAATGGCCAGCCCGAAAAGTGCCGATAACAGGTACAGCAGTTTCATGGAATTCCAAAGATAAAAATATCCGCGCTTTCGCTAACAATATTTTAGCCGGAATGCTTGCGTTAAACCCTGAATATAGTCTTTTATCCGGGGTTAAAAAGCAGGGGAGGCCTTCGGCCGAATGTTACTTTTTGGCAACAGCTTTAGGCTGCAGCACCTCTTCGAAGTACATGGCAAACGACCTGTAGAGAAAGTGCGTCCATTTCCCGAAGGGAACGATCAGCACGGCCCACTGCACCAGGATGATCATATGGAAAAGATACATCCAGAAATGCTCATGCAATATGCCCAGGTCAATGAATACACGGGTGAAGAATGCCGTAACACCAAGTAAGAACAACCAAATGACAAACAACCAGTCGGAAGGCCGGGAGTGTTTGCTGATCTCGCTTTTTCTTTTTATCCTGCCCTTCACGAAGTCGAAGGTTACGGTGAAAACAACAGCACTTACTACATAGCCGAGGATGATCACAAACAGGTTCCCGGAGCGGAACCAGTCGAGCACCACCGTGGTGAACAGCAGGGTGAGATAGCCGATTACCAGCACCAGGTGCTCAAACCACCGCAGCCGGCTGTCGTCGCAGCCCAGTGTCCTCTTTTGTGTGAACATGTGGACAAAGAGTGCTCCGAAGCTTTTCAGGTAGCTTGAGGCAGGCACCTTCCTCCCGGGCTTGTATATCAAAAAGTACCACATGCGTGCAATGTTGGGCAACAGAATGATGGCAAACACCGCGAGAATGGCAAAGAATTCAAACTGATGTCCGAAATGCATGATCTCAGCCATGTTGAAATCATGGGCGGCGGCAATGCCGATCACTGCCAGTGCCGTGGCAACAAAGGCAAATATGGTCAACGGCAGGTATTTGTACAGCAGGCCGGAAAGGCCGGTCCAGTCGTATTTTGCCGTTAGCCAGCGCCGAAGGGCCATCATGAGTTCACCAGGATTGGCTTCGCGCGGACAATATGTACTGCAATCGCCGCAATAATAGCAAAGCCATGGATCGAGAGAGCTGCTTACCTTGTCTTCGAGCCCCACAACGCTTGCCCTTACCATCATGCGGGGAAATGAATGATCTTTGGTCGACAGGGAACAAATGGCCGTGCAGTTGCCACAATTATAGCATGCACTGAAGTCGATACCGCCGTATTTTTTTAATTCCGGTAAAAAATCAGGATTAATCTTTGCCATTATTCGGTAGCTTGTTTTTTAAGTTCGTAATAATAGTATTCATCATCGTCATCCACTTCGCCGGTCACTACTTCGCCGTATTTGCGAAGTGTCATGAGGTAATAGGTAACCTCATGTGCGGAAAGACCTGTTTCACCCGCCAGCTCCGGGATGGTCATAGGCCCTTCCTCCAGTGCCTTCAGCAATCGCTTCCGGATGTCGGCGTAAGTCTTTCTTCTTTCTTTGGCCTGTTCGCTGACTGTGCGTTGTTCCTTGATGATCTTGATCGTATTCTTCTTTGCAGTGGTCATATGCAATATTGTTTTTGCTGTAGTTATTTATTCTACCAGTGCGTCGATCATGCTTTCGATCTCCCGGTTGGTGTATCCGATCAGGTCGATGGCATCGACGGGGCAAACCGGCAGGCAAATGCCGCAGCCCTTACAGTTGGCCTTATTTACTTCGGCAACTTCCCTGCCGTTAGTATCAACTTTCAGAATGGCTCCAAATGGGCATACCTCATCACACTTTCCGCACCAGGTACATTCATTTTTATGGATCATGGCAAGGGTGGGTTCCAGCTCGATCTCGCCCTTGCTTACCAGCGAATTTGCCTTGGATGCAGCCGAAAGTGAAGATTTAAGTGACTCGGTGATGTTTTTTGGCGACTGGCATGCACCGGCAATCTGCACCCCGTCAATAACGGTTTCAACCGGCCGCAGTTTTGGATGTATTTCGTTGAAGAATTTATCGCGTCCCACGGGAACTTTCAGGATTTCTGCGATCGACTGGTCTTTGCGTGGGACCATGCCGGTAACCAGCACAACCAGGTCGACGGGTATGTCAAGTTCTTCGCCGGCAGTGAGCAGGTCGGATACCTTGATCATGGTTCCCTTCCCGTTTTTGCTGATGACGGGCTCCTCCTCCGGGTCGAAGGCGATGTAGACGTCGCCGTTGAGAGATGACTGCGTATAGAGCATTTCCTGTTTGCCGTAGGTGCGTATTCCCCTGTTCAGGTGATATGATTTAATGCCGAAATGTTTGTTTACTTCCAGTGCGGCATGAATGGCGGAGGTGCAGCAGAAGCGCGAACAATATTTGTTTTCGCCGTTTATTTGCATGCTCCCGACACAATATATGAACCCCACGGTTTTGATTTCTTTGCCGTTGTGTACGAGTTTTCCTTGTTGCGTGGCGATAAGCCGTTTGAATTGCGGCAGGGTGATAACGGAGTCGATGGTCTTGTAGCCATATTCGCCTTCCAGGGGCTCGTAAGGGTCGAAACCGGTGCACAGGAGTATGGATCCGACTTCTATCATAAGCTTCTCCTCTTGCTGTTCAAGGTCGATATTGTTGCAAACTTCAAGGCATTTTCCGCATCGGGTGCAGTTTAGGTTGTCGATGGCAGGGAGCTGGGGAAACTCTGATGAGTAGTTTTTATAGATGGCCTTTCGCTTGCCCAGTCCGAAGCTGAATTCGTCTTCGATTTCGACCGGGCAGACTTCAATGGCCCTGTCGAACCCGTCGGGGTCGCATTTTTGGGTGATAAAGCGCGGGGTAACCGTTAATTGTAGTTTGTAATTGCCAACGCTGCCCGACTTCCCCGTTACCGTGGTGCCGGTGTACAGTTTGATCCCTGGATGTTCCATGACCTTGGCAAACAGTTTGCTTACGATTTCCTCGCCTGTTTGCTCCGAAGTAAAGAGCTGGCCCCACTGGGAAGTACGTCCGCCGATGAAATGTTCCTTTTCAACCAGGATCACTTCGGTGCCCATGTCGGCCAGTTCGATGGCAGCCCTGAGCCCGGCCACGCCGGCGCCAATAACAGCCACTTTGTTTTCTGCCGGGATCTTCACTGCTTCCAGTTCGCTTGATTCCGCTACCCTGGCAATACCGGCCTTCACAAGCTGGATCGCCTTTTTGGTAGCTTCCGCGGGCTTGTCGCCGTGGGCCCACGAGCCCTGCTCGCGTATGTTCACCTGTACGTAGTTGTATGGGTTCAGCCCGCCGCGAATGGCCACATTTCTGAATGTTTGAAGATGCAGCTTTGGGGAACATGATGCGATCACGATGGCATCAAGCCCCCTGGACCTGATGTCGTCCTCAATGTCTTTCTGGGCGGAGTCGGAACAGGCAAACATGGTGGTGCCTGCAACAAACACACCTTCTTGCTTTTCAACGCTTTGCTTGACTTTTTCAACATCAATATGGTCGGAGATGTTCGATCCGCAGTGACAAATATATACTCCTATCTTTTGTTTCATGAGATCCTCCTGATATAACTGGCTGTTTCGGATGATGCTGCCCCTGCGGAAAGGATGGAATCGGGGATATCCATTGGCCCCGAGGCCGTGCCGGCTACAAAAACACCGGGTATGCTGGTTCGCGAGGGGTTTTCCAGTTCATCCACTTGTTTTACATAATCAAAGGCATCGGTTTCCAGTATATCTCCCTGGAAAAGACTTTCAATGCCATTACCCGGCAGGATGCCGGTCGACAATACCACGAGGTCGTGTTCGGCTTCGCTCACTTTTCCGCTGTAAACATCTTCGTAGCGGAGGATCAGGTTACCGTTTTCCTTTTCCGTTATTTTTGCAATTTTCCCTTTAACGAATTCAACGCCCATGCCACGGGCCTGCTGGTAAAACTCATTAAATCCCTTGCCAAATGCCCTGATGTGCAGGTAATATATTGTAACATCGGCCATCGGCAGGGCTCCCATGAGTAACTGGGCCTGCTTGATGGAATACATGCAACAGATCTGAGAACAAATGGGATTGCCGATGGTGGCATCCCGCGACCCGGCGCAGAGCACGTAGGCGATGTTGTCGGGCATCTTACCGTCCCTGGGCCGCAGAACCGTGTTAAACGGCCGTGTGGGAACCAGTTGGCGTTCCATTTGCATGGCCGTTACCACGTTTTTATATTGGTCGAAGTGATAATTTGGCAGTTTGCCGGCTTCAACCAGGTTGTATCCTGTAGCCACGATCACAGCTTTGAAGTTGACGGGTATCGTTTCCGGCTGCTGCGTAAAGTCAATGGCTTCGGCCATACAGGCCTTTTCACAGGCGCCGCAAAGGATGCAGTTCTCAATATCGATGGCGGCAATCCTCGGGTTGGCAATGCTGAAAGGAATATAAGCCGCTTTGCGTCCAACCAGATCGTACTGATACTGGTCTTCTACAATCACCGGGCATACCTTTTCACAGGCTTCACAGCCCGTGCATTCATCCTCGATCACGTAGCGGGGCTTTTGGTAGATATTAGCCGAAAAATGGCCGTTGCCGTTTTTTCGGATGTCTTTTACCTCGCTGTAAGTGTATATCCTGATGTTGGGATGTCTGGCGGTTTCGGAAACTTTTGGCGTGGTGATGCAGGCTGAACAATCGAGGGTGGGAAATACCTTGCTGAGGTGAATCATCTTCCCGCCCAGCGAAAGGTCCTTCTCCACCAGCACTACACGGTAGCCCATATTGGCAAGGTTCAGTGCTGATTCTTCTCCCGCAATACCGCCTCCGATAACGAGTGCATCGTATTGATGGTTGTTTACGGTTGTATCTGGCATTGGTGTTTTTTCGGAATGGTGAATTAATTATTCATGTTGCTGGCAAGCTCATCAACAAAGTTGTTCATGTGCTTGACAAAGGGTTCGGCGCATACCGAGCAGATTGCCGCCATTTTCAGTTTCGAAGGGTTTATTCCTTTTTCCTTCATGATGATATGTGTTTGCGCAATCACGTCGGAAGTCCGTTCGGTACAGGATTCGCTGTAAGGGCAGTCGGTGCCGTCGGCGGCTATGAAAACCCCGGCGTAGCCCTTCTCGAAAGCGCGGATGATCCATTTTGGCTTCACAGCGCTTGAACAGGGCACAGTGATCACGTAAACTGTTGGAGGGTAATGCAGCTTTAACAGCCCCGCCATGTCAATGGCGGGGTCTGAAATCTTTTCGGTAGAAAATACCAGAACCTTTGGAGCAGTGTTTTGCCTGGATTCTGACATTTCCCTAGTTTTTCTTTAAATACAATTTAAAATAGCCGTCTTCTTCAATATCCCCCAGGTATTCATGACCTTTCTTTCCGGCCCACTTGGGGATGTCTCTTTTGGTTCCGGCGTCGGCCGATAAGATTTCCATGATATCGCCCGATCCGATCTCTCCAATGGCTTTTTTTGCTGCCAGCAGCGGACCCGGACATGCCGTGCCCCTTGCGTCAACCATCTTGGCTATTTCCAGTGCTTTCAATTCTTCTGTTGTCATTGTAAGTTCTCCTTATTGATTTTAAAATTTGTGAATATTAAATCAGAAAATGCACGTCGGCATCCTTTGCAGCATCAATGTATTCGCCAATGCCGATGATGCCGTCGACAATGTCGATGAAGTCATCTTCCCGGCTTCCTCCCCAGATCTTTCCCGCCAGGCTGCACACATATACCTTCACATCCGTCATTTCTTTGGCCATTTCAAAAAATTCAAGCCATGACGGGCTGTTGGTGCTTTCAAGTGCTTTGGTAAATTCATCAAAACTATCCGGTGATTCACTCAGGTATTCTTTCCTGTTTTCGTTGCCCTTTACAAACCATTGCGCGGCTTGCAGGTGCACATAAACTTCCACTTCCATGTCGTCGGCGGCAGCACCGCTGATCACCACACCGGCATAGGTCAGCTTGTCGACTCCGCCCGAAAACAGTCCGATACACATTTTTTCGGCCATAATACTTATTGTTAATTGATTGTTTATACTTCCCGGATGCTGCGATCATCCGCCGCAACCGCCAGAACTCTCCTTTTTTGCCGGGGCTTCGGCAACCGCTTCGCCACTGCCTTCCTCGATCATGCCGGGATAATGGTCAACCCACTCCCCAAAACCACCTTTCAGGATGGCAAGCTTCCGGTATTTGAGCAACTTCAGGGCATTGGCCGACAGAACCGACCTGCTCTGGTCGTCGCAGTAAAGGAAGATCTTTTCACGTCTGTTGCTGATCCTGTCGGAAAACTCCAGTACACCCCTCGGAATGTTAACAGCTCCCGGAATATGCCCCTTTTCAAATTCACCCGGCTCCCGTACATCGATCACGCGAATTCCGGGAAGCTGTTCATCCATGAGCTCCCGAAGTTTTTGGGCCGAAACATATTCAAATCCGTTGTTTTGCTTTGTAACCAGCTCATCGGCCGACCCGTAGGTCTCCTGACCGCTGCTTGTGCAGCGGATCATCAATGCCGGCAAGGCCATGAGAAATATGATATACTTCAGTTTTTTCATTTTCTTCGGGTTTTAGCTAAAAAGAATTATTTGGTTTTCCATTCATTGTAACCCCCTTCATAAAGCTTGAGGTTGTTGTAGCCGAGCGCTTTCATGGCAAGGTATACAGTTCCTGCCCGGGCGCTGGAGGCACAGTACAGGATCACTTCCTTGTCTTTGCCGATCTGGTGTCCGGCCAGCACTTTCTCAATATCTTCCTTCGATTTTAAAGTACTGGTTTCTTCGTCAAAGAAGTTCTTGTTTTCCATGTTTATCGCACCGCTGATGTGCCCCTCACCGAACTCTTTCGGACTCTGTACGTCAACAAGTATGGTTCCCGGCTTGTTGATCTTGCCCTTCACATAGTTGTAGTCAACGAAAATCTCAGGTCTGAGCTTTGGGGTCACCGTAAGAGGTGGCCTTGTTGTGGGGGTTTTGGTAACCGGTCCGCGGGCATTGCGCCAACCGCTCATATGCCCGTCTAGGATCTTTACATCCTGGTAACCCAGGTAATCGAGTATCCAGTAAAGGTAACCGGCATTGACATATTTGCCGTTGTCGTAAATAATGATGCTTGCCGAAGGGTCGAGGCCTTTTTCCCCGAGGATCTTTGCAAGGTCACCGGGTGATTTGATCAGGCCCTCAATGTCGCCTTCCTTGTACAGCGACTTCATTTCGATGTTGATGGCGCCATCAATATGGACTTTGGCATAATCGTCGGCATTACGGGTAGAAACAACGATCACACCGTCGTTCTTGATCATTTTCGATGCTTCCTTGGCGGAAATGATGTCGAATTGTGCATGAACACCCGATGCCAGCAGCACCAGCATGATGAAACTGATAGATTTCAATATATACTTCATGATCATTCTTTTTATTGGTTAAAACTTGACCTGGACCTGGATGACAAACATGTCGTTTTCCAACTCGGTCGGTTCTTCGGCACGGTAAATATAATTGGCCTGCAAACGGGTCCAGTCATTGAAATAGTAGTTTATCCCGAAGGTCATATTGCTTTCGGTATAATCCTGATCGTTGCCCGAGTCGAAGAAATCATATTTAAAAACAGGTTCGATGTTCCATTTGCTGAGATATGCCAGCGTAACATAGCCGCCGCTTCTTTCTTTTCCGAGCGTCAGGAGTTCACCTCCGCATCCGCCACCGAGATCGCGGTTATAGTCGCCTTCGTCCATGATGTACTCACCCATGAGGGTGATTCCCTTGTAGTTGAATTTCAGCTCGCCTCCATAGGTGGTGCGTGAGTCTTTGTTGTTGTTGTAGGAAGGATAACCATGGCGGAAACTGCCCCCAATCTGTACAAATTCGAAAGGCTTCACGAGCAGCCGCCCGACAATATCCTTCTTTTTGTTGTTGTCGAAACGGCCAAGTCCGCTTCCATTCATGATCCCTAGCTGGTACTGCCACCAGGTGTCCTTGTTCCCGCCCATGAAAACCATACCGAGGTCTCTGAAAGGAGCGACCATCTGCAGGGTTGCCGTTGAACGGTATACCGTCAACATCCCGTTGCAGGGAGTATTGACTTCAAGACCGAAGGGGGTTTTAAAAGAACCGACCGATAACCTGGCAAAGTCGAAACGGCTATACGTGATAAAAGCATCGAGCAGGTAGGGATTTGGTGAAATAAAAGGGCTGAGTTCTACAACCACGTAATAGGAAAAGTCATAGGGGATTGCTCCCTGGACACCGATTCGCGCCCTTTCGAAAGTGAAACTGTTCTTTGTTTCATCTTCAAACAATGCCTCATACTGAGCCTGCAGGAAACCGAAAACTTCCACTCCTTCGCCGGAGGGGCCGTCGCCGCACCCCTGGGCCTTGACAGTGTGGGTTCCTGCAAGCAGCAGTACCGACAAGGATATAATGATCAACCTTTTCATTGGCTTATTTTTAATGGATTGATAAAAACAACATTTTAGTTGGTTACGTAAGGCAGGTCTTTTGGAATTCCGTCATTCCAGAAGTTTTGCACCCAAGCCGTATTCGAATGATAAAGTTTGTTCATTCCGAACACCATGCTGTAGGCATCGTAGCCGATCACCCTCATGTAGGAGGTAATGGCAGCGGAAGTTTGACCGGTATAGCAATAGGTTACAACCTTTTCGGAAGCGTCGTTGTAGTTGACCTGTCCTTCGCCGACAAGCATGGGCTGTATCCTTTTGGCACCCACTATATGGCCAAAGCCCAGGTAGTCGGCTTCTGAAAAGTAGTTATTGATGAAGAAGTCGCCGGGGTTGGCCAGCACGTCGTCAGGGGTAACGGTTTTGAAGCCGTCGGCAATAACGCTTTGTATACGTGCATTCAGGATGTCGGCGGGGGCGGTGCTGGTGCTTGTAAATGTGGGTGCGTTGTAGGTAAGGTTGGTGGGCGCAACATCGTAGGTCCAGTTGGCGTGTCCCTCGGCAATGTCACCGGTTTTGCCGTTCCAGCCCTTGGGGTGGTTGGCAAAGTCTGTATGCCATGAGCTCATTCCCCATTTCAGGGCTTTGGCATCGGCATAACCTGAAAGGCGCAGCAGGCTGACGGCATAGGTGGCTGTCTGGCCGGTGTAGCAAACCACCAGGATGGGTTTGGTGGCATTGGCTGCCTCTGTAAGGATATTGCCAAGCGTAACATTTACGGCACCTTCAATATATCCGGCACCAAAATCATCGGCCGAACGGATGTCGATCACGTGGCGGTCACTGACATTGCCGTCCTCGGGGGGCATCATCACAAAACCGTCAAGGATCTTGTTGATGTCCATGTCCTGGGCCACCAGATATTCGGTGAGGGCTTTCTGTGCGTCGAAGGTTTCTTCCTCATCATCGCTTTTTTTACAAGCGGTAAAAACAAATGCCGGGATCAGCATCAGTGCGAGCAGGTAAATTGCAAATTTTCTCATTTCGTCTTAGTTTTAGTTATTATTAAAAATTAATGATTGATCCGTTTCTTATGTTTTCTCAGCCTCCGCAACCGCCGCCGCCCTTATTTGCTGGTGCAGCCTGTTCAATGTCGGGATCCCAGCTGACGATGCCGCCGGCCAGGTTCTTAACGTTGGTGAATCCAAGCTGACGGAGCGCCATGGCCGATAATATGCCTCGATACCCTAATTTGCAATAAATGATTATTTCTTCATCATTTTCGGGGGTGTACATAAATTCCTCTTCCCAGAAATTATCATCGCGGATACTGAATTCGAGCATCCCGCGCGGGATGTTCAGGGCACCCGGGATGGAGGCTTGTTCGTATTCTGATGACTGCCGCACGTCGAGCAGGAGAAAATTGTCCCCCTTTTCGATCTTGCTTTTCAATTCGTCGGCAGTTATTTCACTGATTTTTGAACGTTGCGCCAGGGCGAGTTCTTCGCCTTCTTCATAAATGGCGCTGCATGAAGAGATCATCAGTGAAACTGCAAAAATGAATGCTGGATAATAGGTTTTTGCTTTCATGAGTGATGGTATTTTAGTAAGCGGTAAATCTTCCGGTTTTCTCATTCCATTTCACGAACCAGTACCATAATAATATAAGGGCGACCACCAGGGCAAAGGCGCCGGCGTAACCGATATAATCAGGCAGGAATGCCCTGAAACGCATGGTTTGCGGGAAAATTTCGTTGATCGCAGGAACGATGAACATGTTCGACAGCGGTGATATAAGGATGAATCCCAGGGCCGCAAACCAGAGTTTGATCTGCCCTTCTCCTACCCGCCAGAGGGTGCCAACCGCACATCCGCCGGCCACAGTCATGCCCAGGCCGAAGATCAGCCCGCCAATGAGTGCACGGCCCCAGAAATGCGGGAATATCCATGTCATCTCACGCATGCGCAGGGTGGGGTCGTCAAAGCCAATCCCGAAAAATTTGATAGCCGTGAAACCAACCAATGTCACCATCAGGCCGGCCATCACTCCCGTGGAACCATCCGACTCGCCGGTCATGAAAGGATCGCGGAAGGCCTTGACAATGCAAAAACGCGAGCGCTGGGAGATCATCCCCATGAAAAGGCCGATGATGATAAACCAGGTCATAACTGGGTTTCTGCCGGAATAGAGCCATGCAATGAGCAATACCAGCGCGAGCACCGTCCATCCCAGGTAAACCTGCCATGAACCCTTTCCGGGTTTCACCGCAAGGAAGGTATAGCTCTTGCCTGCGCTGAAACGCGGATACTTTTCCATTTCCCATATCAGGTACTTCAGGGCAATGATAACACCGGCAAAAAGGCCTATGGTGAAGATGATGGCGCCGCCGCTCAGCGCGGGTACACCGCTGAAAAATGAGCCGATGGTACAGCCGAGCCCGATGGTGGCTCCGAGCGCCATCAGGCCGCCGCCGATAAATCCTTTTACCATTTCACCGCGGGGAGGCACCCTGAGCGCAAATTCCTTCGAAAACAAGGCTCCCATGAATGAACCGATCACCAGCATCAAACAGAGCATGCCAAACAGGCTGAGCCAAACCGGCGTGGTTCCGTTGATGCCGAAAATACCAAAGGTCTGGAACAGGTTTTCACCCCAGTTGTTGATGCCGCCGCTGGCGCCCCAGGGACTGTGAATGGCAAATAATAGAATATTGAGCAGGCCCAAAACGATGCCGCCTACCCATACGGGCCAGTGCTTCGAAAAAAACGTTCCGAAAAGCTGACCGAAAATACCCGGATCTTTAGCCTTTTCAGACATCACGACCTCCTAGTTCTTTTTTATTAAATACCTGAAAATGCCACCGTCAAGCGCTTCCTCATGAAGGATCTCATTTCCGGTTTTTTCACACCATTTTGGAAGGTCCGACTTGGTGCCCGGATCGGTGCCCAGCATCTCAAGTACTTCTCCCTGATTCATGCCCTTGATGGCCTTCGAAAGCTTCATCATCGGCATCGGGCAACTCAGGCCCTTGCAATCGAGTGTTTGATCGAATTTTGTTTCCATTTTTCAGAAATTTTTTATTGTTATTTTATTAACAATGCAAAAGTGCCACCTTATTTAATACCGTCAACCTCATGAGGGTTGCTGTATCACCAGCTAAATCATGGAATTTGCTCAACAGGAAAATTGACACAAATCAACTGTTTAATTGAGCGAAATGTTTTTTGTGTATTTTTGTATGCAGCAATTTATATTCATCATTGGCTGCAATGCATGCAAAACCGCCCCGTGAGCCTGCATGCATGTTTTTTCAACGAGAGGAACTTATTATATGGTGGAGTCAAAATTTATAAATAGTTGTACCATTACCAGCCGGCCCTGTGATTGTTTCGGGAAACTTAGCAAGGCTGAAATGGACCTGATCGAAAGCAACCAGGTTGAACTGACTTTTAAAAAAGGTGAGATCATCTGCAAACAGGGAACTACAGCACCTCATGTCATTTTCCTGACCAGGGGACTTGTAAAAGCCTATATTGAAGGCTGCCGCGATAACCTTGTGCTGAAGATCATCTCCGGAGGGAAATTCATCGCCCTTGCTTCCCTTATGGATGGGAACAATACTTATATCTATTCAACGCAAGCCTATGTCGACAGCGTAGTGAAGCTGATCGATATCAATGTCTTTAAGCAGGTGATGCGCTCAAATGCTGCCTTTGCAAATGAAATGTTCAATGTGCAAAGCGGCAATGCCATCCAGATATACGGCAGGTTCTTTTGTATGTCGCAAAAACAATCATATGGCCGGCTTGCCGATATTCTGCTCTGCCTTTCGGACAATGTCTTTGGAAAGAACGCCTTTGAACTCGAACTTACGCGTAAGGAGATCGCTGAATTATCGGGCATGGCCCAGGAAAGCGTTGTGCGTATCCTGAAAAAATTCAAAGATGAGAACCTCATTGCCACCAACGGCAAGCTCATAGAAATCCTGGATTACGAGAAGCTGCAGCAGATCAGCTTCAGGGGTTGATGTAATCAACCTTTGTTTCTGCCGGCACTGTTGATTGGCCGGGTAATGCAGGCTGCAGGTAATTGCTTTTTCCTGTCTTAGTATTTTTTGATAATACCATTCTCATCACTTACCACTTCCATCCCCTCCGGGATGAGGTAAATGCTCACACTGCCGTTCTTCAGGGAAATGATCTCACCTCCCTGCCCTTCAACATATCCGCCTTCCTGCACGGGGATCTCCCTGCCGGCCTCTCCGTCCTCCACCATGAACAGGCGCTGCTGCCCGTCGCCATATAGCACCAGCAGTTGCCTGTGCCCCATGCTGAAGGTTTCTTTGAGCCTGGCAAGG